>Ga0116231_10003613_pt1 | contig 32003 bp, 29 predicted proteins | sample S1TSphgellanicum_2_FD_89695 | JGI IMG/M metagenome (GOLD analysis project Ga0116231, IMG submission 89695) | Host-associated microbial communities from peat moss isolated from Minnesota, USA - S1T2_Fd - Sphagnum magellanicum MG | ecosystem: Host-associated > Plants > Peat moss > Unclassified... | reverse complement strand
TTTTCCTTTGCCCTCCCCCCCCCCCCCCCCATGTACATTTAATTAATTGCTAAAAAATGTAACCTTGTTACAACATGCCTGCACATTCACATTCTATCCATTGTTCCTTTTCTAACGTCTCTAGTTTCTTGTAAAACTACTATTAATGTGTTATCAACGTTTACAACTATGTATCCAAAATATAATGTTACTTGCAAGCTTGCTTGAACATTCTAGTGAAAGAATTCACCTACTTCCCTTACCATCGATGCAAACCAAGCTTATGCAAATAGTGCCTTAACTAATATTTCTATTTTTTTCTGTTGTTCACCTTGCCTTAGTCATAACATTTGTTGATTTTTTAGCATGTTTATCCTCCTCTCCTTTCACCTCCTATTTTTAATTTGTTTTGATGTCGCCTTGTCCATAACTTTCTTCTACAAGATAGATAAATATTCAACATATGTCACAACATGACTATGAATATCTACTAATGATTTTCTACATGTTGTTTATCTTGCAAGAAAATGGCTAGTGAAAGAAGGTTTTGGAAGTTCACTACCTCTTAGTGAAGTTTGTCAAGGCCTTGACTTGTTGTAAATTATAACTTGAATAGTTTAGATCAATTACATGTTCTTCCTTAACATTATTTGTCACAAGAGGGTTGCAAGACATTTCTACATAGTATTGATGTTTAGGCTCCTCATGGTAGTATTCGGTGGTTTATTCCATAGTTATTCATGTTATGTTGATTAACTTTGTAACAAATTCATGGGTTTGCTATTTTTTTTTCATCCATAATTTTAGGGTTGAAAGGCCATATTCTTATAACCCTAAACCCCACCTTGATGGTTTGTTTAATCAATGATTGATTTAAGGATCTACCCACCCATCTAACAAAAATAATTTTGTCAAGTTCATTGAATTTGCTTTTAACCATGATTGCATTTTTTCTTTTCTTAAATGAAATCTTGAATGGTTTGAAACAAAAGGCATTTAAAGGGTTGGAATGCATGTTAGGTATGAACCAACAAGGTAATCATGTTTAATTCAAATTCCTATGCCTATTTTATACCTCTTAATGTTACATGTGAACCGTGCCCATCCAAAATTAATAAATGAACCTTATGGCGGAACCCCAAGGTCTTGTATGGACCCCAGCCTCCCATAAATACCATAACGTCATCAGTATATATCAGATTCAGAAAACAAAAGCAACAATCGACTCCTTTCGCCAAGATCTATCCAAAACCATAAAGACCTTTTCTAGTTGATATGGCGACCTAATGCATTATATTGACTAGTTTGGCCTCAAGGCTATGATGATTACTTGGAGAAGAATTACAATATCCTTTTCAGTGAGTGATAACACGGGTGCAATCAACAAATGGATGGGCAGGAACGTTGCATGTTCGATTGTGATAACAGTGACATTGAATAGATCATATTGAAATGATTAACGGATCAAACTTATATTCGTGGCATTTACAAGTGGCACGTTGATAGCCTCACTGTCCGGCATTGAACACATGAATTACATGCTGACATGGCTTTCATCAAATTCAAAGAAGTAGTTGAACATATATCGAGCACGCAACAACTTAAAGTGCTTCTTGAGGATGGGACCCCAACTAACATAGCACGGGCGTCGCACATCACGATGATCAATGAAGCTCGCGTTAACCCCTTTGACGTCGTTGGCGGCCTCAACGATCGCCATTGGAGAGTAGAAGTTATTGCCTTTCATCGCATTGCAGCACCACGTGATGACCTGATCGATGGTATTATGGGAATGTCCTACGATTAGGTACACCAACATGACCTTCGAGTAGAACAAGATGGAGAGCAGAACGAAAAACTACATGACAAGTGCTACAACTTGTTCTAATTGCACAGTTGTCGAAGATTACAAGTAGAGTTTTTGACATTGTTATCTTATGGCTTAGTAACATCTTGAATTTCTCTAGATGGTAGGTGAATCGCAAGCTACATAGGGCATCAGCATCCTTGCCTTGAGCTCGCTCATCATAGAAGAACACATTGCTGTTGTTATTAATCAAGTCAGCAACCACAAAATTCGACACCATGAAGTTAAAGTTGAAATAATCAGCCAATGGGTGTGAATGCCCATAGTGAGGCATGGCGAAATTGCCACCAAAATTTTTAATATAGATATGAATTTGAGGTGTAATAGTCAAAAGAGTTATGTCGTTGTCACCAACATCATCATCACAACACTTGTCATCATAGTGATCAGGGATTATGGTAGGTAGAACAGGTTGATCGGGGGTATGATGCCTGATGAACTTTTTAACAAAAATTGACACCATGCGACGCTGACCAGTGGTGGCATCCAAATGCATCTCCTTCTCCATTAGTAAGCGATCGCATTCATCAAAAAGAAGGTCATCATGCTTGAACTAGATATTGATTCCAACGCAGCAGTCGCATACGTCCTCAGTTAAACAAACTAAGCGAAAGCTAGGATAGAAAAGGTGCACATACTAAATCCATCTTGTATACGATGCAACACAAGCACCATCATTGGAGGCTTTGATCTTGGCCTTGTAGCGCTAGTGCAACTTGGTGAAGGTTAAAGTTGCATCAAGAAGATATTGCTTCAGGCAACGATGTGTGAAGGAGAACCCATCCTTGACCTCCCATGTATCGGCATCTACCTTGATCGCATCCAGGTCGCTATTGTGGATTGCATGAGCAGGAATGTGAGGGGGACGATGGGTATGCAGCATGTCGATGCCATTCTTCAAGATGTTACACAATGGATCGATCCTAGCACCGTCGACTAGAATGATGGCCCAAATCTCGCACTCCAAATATCTGCTCTAGAAAAGATTAATTACAATGTCTTTTGACTGCTGCCATGCAGAATCGACCCGGTGTGTTACCATGGAAATCCAATCGACCTGGATCTGATCGATCACTTGTTGACCCATCTTCGAATTGACTTGTTGTAACGTGTTTGCCTTGCAATTTGATGGAGGGCAACATTGTCGATGCAACACAGTTTGATGAGAACCACCGACTCCGCCTAATTGATGCTGAACATCATGAGCCTGCAACACTAACACTGACGTAACATTGATGTTCGATGTTACACAAGCTAATGTCACTGCGGATTCAACTGGAGAAGGAGCAACAGCTTCCGATGTTACTGGTGCCACGTCCATATCAGTCAAGTAGCCGGTGATTATACTCTTCCATCTTTGGGCCAAAAAACAACTGGGGAATTTGATGAAAAACTCCTCCACCTCCTTGTATGCATCACAACGCTTAACGGTTTGCTTCACCCATTGTCATTGTTGTGATACCCAATCATGCAATGCATGCAACCATTCAATGTTTCATAGCACTCCTCCTCACTCATCATTGATGATTGGCTAATGCAGTAGCGAAATGTGCACTAGGTAGGACCCCACGCCCAAAAATAATAATTAATTGCCCATTTGAGGATGGGTTTATTTGGGACCCCGAAGTCCCGCCATAAGGTTCAAATGACAATTAGATTATGAAATGCCACTTAAAACAAACCTATTGAAAAACAATAAAAAAATTTTAAATAAAAAATTTATTGTCCGTGCATTGGTGTCGTACATGTGTATGACCTATAAAATTTTATGTAATTGTTTTTCAACCTTTCTATTTCAAAAATGTAAAACCCTCAAAATTTTGACTTTATAACATTTATCACACCACTTACAATTAACCATTCCCATGATTTGAGGATGGTGATCATGTAAACTATTTATGGACTTCTTTTAGTCAAAATTCTAACTCCAACTTGTCTTCTACCTAAATTTTTTTTTAAAAAAAATTTCAAATGTGATATGGTTCATAATTGTGTAGGTTGTATAATGGTTGCAAGTTGTTGTAGAAGGAACTACAAAAAGTTGTAATCAAACCTTGTGTTCTAGAGACCTCAAATCCTTCAACAACCCTAATGTTTAATTATGGGTGTTTACATTCAAACCAATACCACTAATAGTTCTTTAATACTCCACATTTGAATGGCATTGGTCATGTTTGGGTGAATTCTATTATTTTCACCTTCAATTGTTTTAATGTTATTAAAAGCCTGCATTTTGCATTGTTAAAATCTATGCAACTATTGTTGTATCTTGTTCGTTTGTTAACACACAAGGAAGCCCCATTTTTCTAGACCTTATTTTCCTATTCAAATTTTTGGAAAAATATCATCAATAAAAATTAGGCTAGTAGCTAGGTCGCGCCCACAAATTTGAAAGGAGATTATTCACAATTCAAGAAGCCTGTATAATAAATTATAATGACAAGTAATCGAAATTGGTATATGGAAGATTTTTTGGAATCCTTCATAGGGTTGTCCATGAACCATTCCCAAGGCAATTTCATAAATTTCTACCTCATTTTCAAGCCTAACTATTTCATTTATTTTTTAAATAACAATTTTTTTCCTATTAACTTTCTTAATAACTATCTCCCAGCCTTCTTAATAACTACCTCCATCTTATAACTACATCATTTTTTTTCTTTATCCACCAACTTGGATATGAAAAATCAAATTAACATGTGTTTTTTAATGATGAAATGTATGTTAATTTAAATTGAATTTAACATTGACATAAATAATGATGAATTATTGAAAACCATATGAAAACATAAGATTTTTTTTTTGTTGATCATCACCGGTAGTGCACGACATCGTAGAATTCAAATCATAACTACTACGAAAATGTCCAAAACTTGACCTTCAATTTTTCAAATCTTTTTGTATTTGAAGGAAAATGGATGTAGAAGAAAATTAAAGTCCAATTTATTCCAAATGCTTATTTGAAGATGTTTTGTCCATGTATCTTTGACTATTTGTATCATCATTTTTTCATGGTGAAAAATCACCAAATGGTAACCCAAAAATCAACCATGCAACATGCATGTAACAAAACAAAAAAAAATTACCAAAAACTATGGCTCTGAAGTACAATGTAACAATGTCACAACATTTTTGTCACATTCCATTGCCATTCAATTTCAAAACATTCAAGGGCTTTTTGCCACCTAAGTTCCATTCTACTATGCCTTGTCACCTTCCTTATTCCATTCTTCCATATCATGTTGCCCTTGTTATTTTGTTGTTGCTACTTGATTAAGTCACAACTCATAAAACAATTTTGGACATTAACTTTGAAATTTTAGCTCTAGACTTTTTTTTTTGTAAGTTTGAATTATGATTCAACTTTTTCTATTCTTTTCAAGTTTGCATGATTTTTTTCATTACTCTACAAGTCTACATTTTGTAGTTTTGAATATTGTTATAACTTTTGTTTTCTTTTTCATTCAAATGATCCACTATGCCTCCTTTGTTCATTCTTAAAAACTTTAGGTTTAGGCTAGTTTTCCTTTTTATATCTCACCAAATCAATCCTAATTTGCAATCTTTTGAAGTTCTATAAGCTTTCAAAATTGTAGTGATACCATCAAACGATTCTTTAGGTTCAAGCCTTTTAATGAAAAAAAACAAGATCATGAAGGTGTTAAACATTTATAAGATTTTAAAGTAATGTGCCTTCTTTGGGCAATTTTTTTGAAAAACACTAAAGGCAATGTTCATCAAGTTTGTTGTGCAATTTGTTCAAAGGTTGAAGGCAAAGAAAAAAAAGAGTATTTTAGTTTGATAGCTTGTTTAAGCATGTAGGTAGGTGTAAGGCTAAGGTTGCAAGTCTAGGGGTTGAAATTGATTTTTTACTTTAATAAAAATAGCATGCATGCACACAATGATAAGATTTTTATTACTAAAAGAGCACCCTTCCATGATGGACCTTGTTGTAGCAAAAGTTCTTTAAGAGAAGATGCAAAAATATGTCTAGTTTGCTACCATTTATCATGATGTTTATAGATCAATTGGTGACATATTTCAAGGGCATGAAAATTTTGGTCCTTCTATTCAAGTTTAGGCACACACCAAAAAACATTGGAGTGATTTGATGGGTTAGTGTATTGTTAAATCCATGAATGATTTGTTATACAATCCATTCAAATTGTAGTCCTTGTTGGAAATATTGTATTTGTGAGTGTGGATAAGGTCATTACGATAGACAACACCTCTTGGATCTCCATTCATATGTATGTTGTTCGTAGTTGGGAAAGGATCCCACTTCTAAATATTTGTGTGGAGAAGGTTGATGTATAGGGTATAATTAAAAACATGTTTAATTTCATGCTCAAAGCTTTGGCAACACTTGGTGGAGTGAGTGCTTTAAAGAATTAGGAAACAAGTTGATCTCAATGGGCTACCATAGCAGTAGTGTGTTTAAGGGTTTACAAGTTGGTGTGAACACTCAAATGAAGGAGATTGTGGTTCCATTCATGATCGAAATGCATTACTTTATTCATCAAACCAACCTAGTTGCGTTGGTCCTATTGAAACTAAATTTGGTGGTTTCCTTGGAGTCTCTACTACCATATTTGGAATCTTTGTATGAATTTTTCTCTTTCACCCAATAGGTTTCTTGAATATCAAAAGTTTTATGATGTGCTCACCAAAAAGAACAAATTGCTAAAAAATGTGAAGATGCAATGGGTTTGTGTGTCGTTTCCTATGAAATGTGTCATGGAACAATATTAACATTTGATTGCAAAGATGCACATTGATGCACTGAGGAGTAATACTAGTAATGACAATTTGAGCCTCCCTTACAATTTGGAAATCATTTGGGGGTACAATTTGGAAATCATTTGGGGGTTACATGTGATTATGTCACTTTTGGATTGTGTGCATACAATCATCAAGTTGGCATAGTCTTGTGATGTGTTTGTATGTGATTTCATTGATATGGTGAAGATGTGTTAACTTTGACTTTATTGACTTTGTTTTGATCCATATACTAAATTTGATAATCAAATTTTAGGTGAGTTAAAAGCTCTTGAAACACTCAATAGTAACAATTTGCTAATGAGATAGTGCAAATATTTAAATGGTGAGGATCTCAATTGTGAAGCCGTATTTTCCCTTGGTGATGTATTATGTGTATTTGGAGTGCAAAAAATCTACCAAAATTCTAGTCCAAGGGCTACAAGGAAAATTTTCAAATCATGAGTTAATGTTAGCATTGGGTGTAATCTACCTTAACTTTTGGGCTAATCATCCCATTAATGCTAAGGATAATTTTCATCAACACATGACTATCATCAAATATACCTATTGCATCTGTTGCAAGATGGGAAATGATGGGATGTGGATGAAACCTATGCTTGATGGCTATGTTTTGGATTTGCAATGTTTATTTTGTAAGATGACTATGATTACAAACAATAAGTTGATCATGAAGGAGAAATTTGATGTTAACCCTGTCATTTGGTCATGGACCAAGATTAGATTTTCCTCCATCCTCAAGCATAAGTTCTTGAAATTTATGAAGCAAGCTAAAATAGCTTGTGTTCAAGTCTTTGGGTTTATAGAAGACGAACAATGTTTTTTAAAAAAATGTTCATGAAAAACAAGTTCAGACCACCCATTTGGATTTGTGCATTCAATTCTATGTGCAATGCTTCTACACGTTTCAAAACTTCCCTTTTGAAGAGGCCATCAACCAATGGACAAGCACAAAAACACGATATTATGTTGATTCTTGAATACAAATGCCTTAGTAGTTGAGGCATCTAGGTTTCTACTTACAAGTTAGCTAAGTGCCCTTTCTATTGGAACTAGGTATTTACTTGCAAATTGCTAAGTTCCTCTTTTTGTTGGGGCACTTTTGAGTTTGTTAACATATAATGTAGGGATAATTTGGATCCTATTTTCTTTGCCGAAACTAAGCATATTGATTCATTCGTATTCCATTTTCACATATTCCTTTTGAACTCCATGTGGTATGCAAGTGTGCTAGTCAAGAAAGGACTACAATGAGTGGATCAAGGAGTGGGGCTTGAGGTTTGTGTTTTTGTTTTACTTTTGTTCTTACCTACAATTTGGTCCTCCAAAGCTTTGAGTCTTGTACTTGTAAGTTGTGATGTAATTGGGGGGTCAAATTGGGTTCCAATTCGTGGGGTGAAGGAACATTGATGTGCATTGGACAGAGTCTCATTGAAATTGGGGTTCGATTCCCCCAACAAATTGGTTGCCAATTATATGACCACATTAAAAAATAGTAGCCAATTTCTTAATCACAAAATAATGGCTCAACTAGCCAAATTATATACACTACCACTTGTATACTCCACACTCCTTGAGATTGAAGATGGTGGTGAAAGTACCAGTGTTGTACTCATAAATGGTGCTCCCTTAGATTTCAAGGTGTGAAAGGTACAAAGGGGTTTTATTTGGCAAAAAATGGGGCCCAAGTCGCCACATTATGAAGAAAAAAAGAATATTAAAGTCGCCATATTTAGAAAATAGGTTTCAACTTTCAACAAGTTGCCAAGTTAGATGAGGAATCCTAAATTTTTTCTACTTTCACTCTAGCCAAATTTGGCTAAATCCTCTTGTACACTATCGCCAACCCACTACTAATAACTATGTCACAAATTTAAAGGGAGAAGGCTTTTTTTTTAAAAAAAGAAAAGAAAAAAAAAAGTTGATCAATATGTGATTCAGAAAGACTCAATTTTGGAATAATACTTGTTTTCCTTATTATATCATCAAGCCCAAGAATGATAAAAACATAAAGACAAAATAATTATTAAAAATTAAAAATTATAAAAAATATTATTAAAAAATATTAAAAATTAATAAAATAAAATTAAAAAATAAATAAAAACACCAAGATCTAAGAGGATATGTCATAGGAAAATATGATTTGGATCCAACTCTTGTGAATATTACAAAAAAAAATGCACATCCTCATATAAACTAGAAATCGTATCCAATTTCTAGTTTTTCTAGTTTATCTCGATTTAGGATATTCCAAAGCAAGTGCACTCGATAGCCATGACACCAACAAGCAAGTGGTTGTGTCCAATGTAAGTGTCATCCAATTTTTCATCCAATCTTTCATCCGATCTTCTCCGTTGGCCCGCCTCTTTCTTATTGGTGACTTTGGAGTACTAACCCGATGGTCCCCATTTTGTAGATGATTTTGTAGGGTAACATTATACTACCTATCGGTGAATCGGAAAACCCCATCAATCATGCTTTTTCTAATATATATCAATGTGAATCTAGGCCTACTACTACTACTACTACTACCCCTTACATGCAAATAAATCATGCACGGCGGGCGGTTGCACTTATAAGGTAAGGTTGTCGCACATAATATCATCACATCATCTAACGCTACAAAAGAGTGGGTGGGTGGGTGCGTGGGTGGGTGGGTATGATGCTCGTATTCCTTCCTTCCGCCAATCAATCGTACTTTCTGAACCTTAAAACCAAAACCGAGACGATTACGGAATTTGTATAATTGGGTTGGTGGGTGGCTTTGTTTGTCAGGTTCGGGGGAGATTGTGGGCTCCGGGGAGAGTTGGGCAAGCAATTTGAACATAAGCTATGGTCACCACCAAAGCATGAATGAATGAATGATGAATGAATGGATGAATGCATGAATGAATGAATGATTGAGGAATGAATGATTGAGGAATGAATGCATGAATGAATGATGAATGGATGAGCTACATTATCAAGAAAATCAACACTAAAATAGCCCAACCACCAATTGATGGTTTGCATATGTATGAGAAAAAAAAGCCTCATTATGTAAATAAATGCATGAAGAATGATGAAAAAGAAGATTAATGCATACTAATACTTTGATGATGATGATGATGTTGTTGTTGTTTTTCATCCTATTCTTCATCCTACTCTTTGGTCTACTACTACTACTACTATTTGATAAAGCCAAATTTGATGTTTTTGATTTTTGAGTTGATGCCAAAAATTTAAAATTTAAAATAATATTTAAAAATTCTTTTTGGACCATGTGGAGCAAGGTTTTTTTTAAAAAAAAAATTAAATTATTTTTTTTTCCCAACTTAAGTCCATGCAAGATCCACCTTCAGGGAATTTTTTGTTTTTCAACCAAAAAAAAATTAAATTTTTTTCTTTTGGGTCAAAGTTTGCGGGACCAAAAAAACTTGCCATATTTTTTATATCATAAAACTGGAGGGAAAAATAATAATAATAATAAAAACCCTAAATCATCCATCCATTGGAAGCCTTTTATGAATGACGGACAGTTTGTGGATGAACCCCAAATGAGTTCCACCTTGGAAACCAATCCTTTATAGGATAAGGTCTTATAGGTAGGTAGGTAGGTAGGACAATAAGTGGCTACAGGTAAGCAAAGCCATGTGGAAATCTATCCAAAAGGATAGGTCCTATAGGCAAGTAGGTAGGTGGGTAGGTAGGTGGGTAGGTAGGTATGTAGGACAAAAAGTCCCTACTAGGGAAGCAAATGCATGTAGAGTCTAGATGAACAATACATTAGTATACAAGGGTTGGTGGGTTTAGGGTTTGGTGGGGTTGCTAGTGGATTAAGTAGTTGAAGCAATTTGAAGCCACTTGTGCATTATTTGAGTTTATTTAGCCTTTCTGAAAGTTTAAGAATCCTTCTATAATACATATATATTATTATTACTATTATTACTATTATCACTATTACATATTATTATAATACTTATTATACTATTATTACTATTATTACTATTATTATTTATTATTTATTATAATTATAATACATTATTTATTAATGATTTTTTGTTAATTTTGTGTTGTAGCCAAAGTGGTGATGATCCACGAAGATTTAGCTGGCTACAAGATAAATATGAAAACTGCAAAAAAGGTTTAAATATCCTTCTCTATTTTTGGCTATCTATGCAAACCATGAATAGAAAATCTGGCAATTTGTTTCTTAAATCTTAGTCAAAGTCTGCCAATTAAAAATCTCAAAAAAAAACACATGATTTTTTTTAACCACTTTTAATTTTTTTTTAAATATAGCTTTTTTGGCTAATATATAGCCAGGAAAAAAAGAAGAAGAAGGAGTGATCTCATTTATTGTTAAATCATTATAAAATCCTATAAAAAGGCAATCAAAGGTTCTAAAAAAAAAAAAAAAAAATCTTTTTGAAATATCTTAAAAGATAAGTAAATTAGGCATCTGTTATTTTTACTTCATATAAATGTTGAAAATAAACAACAGCAAAGTTGATTTAGAAAATCCATAGAAATTTCCAATTTTTAAAAAAAATTATTACAAAAAAATAAAAAATAGAAAGGGTGAATACAGTAGAATCTAATTTAAAAAGTCACTATGAAATTACTTACCAAATTATAATTCTTTATTTCCCATTTAAGGAGGTTGAATTTCCATTTGCCATTTTACAAAGCTTTTTTGGGGAAAGCCACAAAATTTAATTAATTAATTAATTAATTAATTGACTAATCAGCTTCCATTCGATTATGAAGGATTTCAACATTCAACCAGTGTTGGGCAAGTCTCTTCTTTTCAAGAAAAGAACCGGCGGGTAAGTTTCAGGGTATATGGACCTTTGACGGGTAGAACCATATAACATGTTTGGACCCTTCATCGGGGTTCTGAAAAATCACAGAACCGGGTCAAAGAACCTTTACCATAACCTGCCCGTTCCTTTGCCAGTTCTTTTACGAAATGCCCTTCACCCTCCGTTTCTTAGGGTGAACATGATTGTCACTCATATGAGAGAGACCATGCCCTTCACCCTCAGTTTCATAGGGTCAGCATTGTTGTCACTGGAGACAGATTCTGTGCTTTTCCCTCAGCTTCATAGGGTGGACATAATTGTCACTCAAAGAGAGATTCTGCCCTTCACACTCTATTTCATAGGGTCAACATAATTGTCACTCAAGAGAGATTCTGCCCTTCGCCCTCGGTTTCTTAGGGTCAACAGAACTGTCACTCAGGAGAGATTCCACCCTGCACCCTCAGTTCCTCAGGGTTGAACTGCTCTTTTCAATTGCATATATGATTCTGGCACTGAAAACACCATAAGATCTAGCAAACCAGTCTACAAAGTACCAAATTATGTGGCAGAATCTTTCCCCAAGTGCCAATTACGTCAGATAATGACCATTAGTCAGATCCAGTTCATGGCCACCCCGCAGCTCCGCCAGATCCTCCCAATGTCCAAAGGATTACAGATATCAGATTACAAAGTTGCATTGCATCTCCACACCACAGAGAATATCAGGTGAAGGATTGTAGACCTGATGAGTTTCAATGTCTGTCTTGCATCTCCCATCACAGCATACATAGTTAAGTTCATAGCAAGGATGCTTCTCAGAGCAAATAAAGAACTGGATTTGAGTTCCAAAGGTCAACATTCTGCACACAATGAATATAAAGACAGTTCAAATGAATAGAAGATGGGGACTCCATTTGTTGAGAGAAAGTGTCAATGTACAATTCTATGGGCTTGTTTAGATTGGAAGGTTTCTTCTCCATACTTGGCATGTGATTTGGAATTGCAGCTATGGGTACTGGAACTGGGGTGGTTATTGAGAGAGTATAGGGGGGAAGCCTCTATTGTGTAATGGAAACACTCAGAAGAGGCGGAATAATGAATGGACAGCTTCCTATTTTTTTTGCTTATGAGCGACCATGTATTGGTAACAAAGGAATCCATGTCAAGCTGTTGATGAAGATAATGCTTTGCTCTTTCTCTTTTGTACATTTCTTTCATTTCCACAGACCAAAGAATAAATCAGGGAGTGGGTTCTTTCTCTTTCTCTATATGGTTGGTCCAACTGACAGGGCTCATTGTAACTGTGTTTCCATAAGATCCCTGTCCCAGAGTGGAAATGCAACTTAGCAATTGATGAACATGATCTGCCCATCCATGCCCATGCAACAGGCAATGTCTGCTCCATTGCTGCCTGCCAGCATGCACATGATGGCCAGCAGATACCGAGGACTTCAGTTAATGCTGCTGAATTCAGGTGAACCTAGGAAACCATATAAACAATAACTGTTGAGATACCCACATGCAAATTACTGTGTAGTGAAGCAAAGATACAGACCTTGTGTTACAATCCATTCCTGCACAATGTGCACTTACTTCTCCAAGCAAGTGCTCCAGTCCCCATGTCCAGGAGCAAACCACTATGGGTCTGAAACCTGAACAACAAAAATTCACCAAGAGACAACATCCTCTTATTTTATCCACTGATGAAATGAAATCCACAGATACATATACTATCCAGCAATGTGTTTGGCATGAAGTGTGCAATCTGCAGCAACATTGTACCTTGTATAGATGGGCATAAGTTTTTGAGTGTTTTCTTTCGTTACCCAAGTGACAAGCAGCTACAGCTTTCTTTCCAATTTGCATTTACTGCTATATCATATCCAAAGCCGACAGGGAAAGGATCAGACCTGTGTTCGAATGTGTACTTCAAGAGGTCCGCCATCAGGACCCCTTACAGCTGTATGGAGAGACTGCAAGTGATACCAAAAATTTCAATCAGTTATGCTAGTCAGACTCACAAAGTAGTGATATGGTTCTTCCTATAGTTACATTCCACAGTTGCTGAATTATGATTTAGGAAGGTTTCTGCAACAAAGAAATAGCAGCCAGTAGAAGGAATACAAAAGGAGACACCTGATAACCACTTTGCATGTAATTGGGCACAATACCAAACAGGTTTGATCAGTACCTGTCAACAATTCTCAGAAGATTGTAGCAACCACATGCAGCTTACTTACCCCCACCATCTCCCACCACCAAACACAATTTCCATGTATCATAACACTTGATCCACTCCTAGCCCTTTCCTTCACATCTGCACCCTCTCGGCTTCTTAATACATGACCAAGAGCAAGAACAGACTCTGTTATGCAATGAAAGTCATAAACAAATTACCCACAAGATACCCGATTTGAAAGTGAGCAAGAAAAGCAGATGAAAGTATGCTGGCCTCATGCTGCATCATATGATTTCAGAACATCAGGTGTGAAAAACATCTCTGTAATTGACAAGGCATATGCGCTAGGAAAATGTGGCAGACAAGAAAAAGTGTTCATTTCCACATACAATACACATTTGGAGAAAGGAAAAAAGCATGATGTTCACCTTGCAATGTGTGCTCAACTTTCTCTTCATCATCTTCTGGGCCATGTTTTCACTCCAGCTCTTGCTCCAGCTGCTCCCCATACAAAAGAGCATGTCACTTAGCCCACTTGGTGATTCTCCACAAGTGCCTCCGGTCCTTGTGTGGGCTCCAGATGGCTGCCAGCTCAGCCCTTAACTGATGGAAAGTTTGTGGCTGCAAAAGTGCACACACAAGGTTCCTCTCAGCTCAAGTACTTTTCTTCAGAAAGATTGACCATTTCAAGGAACTCCTGCATGCTATCCCTGAGACTCCATCTACTTTTTTCACAATGTGAGCTGGCTTGTATCCTATGGGACTTGCCAGAGAAAAGACTCACATGTAAAAACAGCAAAACAAAGAGTTTAGGGTTCACAAAGCTTTCACAGCACAAACTCTCAACCATGATGCCAATGAACACCACATGGCAAGAGTCTCTTGTGCCACAGCACAAGCCTTGGATGCTGGCAAAAGCATAGCTGTATATTACATTGTACAGTCAAAAGAACAGAGATCAGAAGCCAGCAGTTGTAGAAACATGAGACAATATGATTAGCCATCCACTGACAACTGCACTCTGTTTGTTGCTTCTGTGCTTGAATAACCTCTGCACACTCATGTTTCTGTCTCTGGTTTTCAGTGGTGTTAATGCAGATTTGAGCTTTTGAGGTTATACTTTTCTTGGTCCATTGGCTAGACTAACATTTTAGGACGTCCAAACACAGACCCTAAACCCTAAACCCTAAACAGCAGAATGGTGACAGATCTCAAGTCCACATTCAGCAAGGACCTGGTAACATGGATCATATGAATGACTTGAATCCTACAAACCGCTGAATCACCATCTCCACAGCAGGTGATGCATTATCCATGACACAGCATGCACAAACAGACTAACCTCTGCAGGACTGAGGCCATTTATCATCCCTTGTGCTACAATTCTCCTATGCCATTGTAGAAGCTGCCACAAAACCACATCAACTTCACACACAGCCTTTCAACTTGTTGGTCATTGGAATTTGAGAGAAGCAACCCAAGAAGGATTTCAAAGGGAGCAGACATATATAACATACCCATTTCCCCATGAGCTGGAATCAAGGCTGCAAGGATCTTACCAGTGTGGATACACAATGTGTGATATAAGGTTTGCCAGTTTTTCTCATCTGCCCTGCATGTGCTTCATCTTGCAAGGTTTAGAGGCAATTCATTCCAATTTCATTTACGTTGCATGTTAAATTTATTGACTTCATTATGAGTGAAGACAATTTGCATATGTGTAGGATTTGGGATATAGTTTTGGATGGATCGGAGTAATTCACTCACCCCCCACTTGTCAATTTGGTTTTTGGCTTCACCTTGAGGGAAGAAACTTTGCTTTGGTGTAAGGGTGATGCCACATGATTTGCAATCACTTGGAGGTTCCTCACTAGAGTTAGTACCTAGGTTTTGCCTCTTCAAGGTAGCAAGTAGATCAAAAGCCAAATTTGACTACCACACACAATAAGTAGTGGCCAAGTGCAAAAGTATGTTACGTTAGGGTCTTTAAGAAGACATCAACAAACAATACCACAAGAGAAATAAGCAAACTTTGACAAAGAAAGGATTTTTTGTTGATCATTGCTCCTTGGTCTACTACAAATCTTAAAAGATCGATCTTCAAGTGCAGAAATTTGTGATTGCTTTATTGTTTTTGAATTATCTTTATTTGTCACATTGATACACTATCCATAATGCGAGAAGCAAGTGTTTTGTTACACTTTCAACAAGTCTCTTATAAGATTCTTTCAATCCAAGGACTCCAAAATTTTTGCAAAAGTTGACCATGAATCTTGTGGGTTCATGTCATGTAATAAGGATTTTTCAATCATAATCTTTTGGGGTCATTCAATGAGTGAGAATTCAAATTACAAATGCAATTGAGCTAAGTACCATTTGAGTTTAGTTTTGCACCACTATTACAAAACCATGATTCAAACATGTGTGGTGCAATTCCTATTGAAAATAGATTACGAACTAAACATCATATGCAAATGATTGTTAACTTGTATGGAATTGGAGTGTCAACTAATCAACAAATAAAACAATTCATTTCTATCGTGAAAAGAATTTGCAAATGAATTTGAATCACTTCATGACATACCATATGTTGTGGGTGTAATAGATGAATCACACATACCAATTATTGCACCAAAATTCCATGTTGTAGGCTATTACAATAGGAAGGGCTTTCATTTTGTCCTTTCTACACAACATTGTTATGAACAAATTTATGTTTGAAGGTTTTGATATCAATCAGGCTAGCTCAATGCATGATGTGAAAATGTGGGGACACATTGTTATAGACTAAATATACATTTCTAAAAGACATGTACACAAAAATCTCATTATTTTTATGCATGCATGTTCAAATTAAACACAATGTATAGATTGAAATTCAAAAGATAACAAGACAAACTTTCCTACATGTTATTACAAATGAACAAGAATACAAAAGACTCAAACTCACTTCTTTATATATGCTACGTAATTCTTATTAATAATTAAAATAATTACTTAACTAAGCAAGAATTAAATATTAATTTATAACTAGTTAGTTAATATTTATACAAAATTTGACTTAACAATTAAAAAGTTCATATTTATAATAATAATAATTATTTAATATTATTTATTTAATATTTATAAAAGTTCTATATTAACACTTACAAAAGTATGATTAACATTACCCCTTTTTTAATCAAGATTGTGTTCTCATAAGTCCATGGGGAAAAAAAATCTAAAAACTAACAATACGTATAATCTAAAAATATTCATTTGAGACCAATTCTAGGCTTTGCAATTCCATCCAAATGAATGTAGGGAAAAAAAAATTGACTATGGATATGATCTATCCTTGTGATTCTTCTATGGATTTCTTGTGAATTTCCTTTAGTCTCTTGTGGATTTGTTCTCAATTATGGTGTCACTATGGTTGTTGTATGGTTTGAAATTGGGACTTTAGGTATATTCTAAAAAAAACATTATCTCATGTGTTGGATCATGCATTGGTGCCTTAACAAGTATGTACCATGTGCAATAAGGATCATGTAACATAGATGAGAATGGATATGCATTAACTACAACAAGCATCTATTGTGGTAGATTTGCTACAACAATCTTTACTTGTAGTTTACAATTCCTACCAAGCTACATTGAAATTATGAACTCCTATGAACATCTAGCCATCGTGAAACTATTTGCATGGGTAATTTTATGCTTCATGCAAGTACTTAGGTACATTCAATACTTGATTGAGTTGCATATTCACAAAATCAGTGTTTGAACTTTTTGGTGTGTTAATGTGCACATCCTTGGAACCACCACATAATTCACCTAGTTTCTCACCATGCACATCCACATAACCGTTGATTAATACACTCTATGAACATGATTGATTTTACACTTTAGTTATGTATTCATCCTAATGTGGTTTAACATGCTTCGAGATTGAATCAAGAGGAACCTCATATTCATGTTTGTCAACACCAATTTTGAAAGGTGTAGATACTTTTTGTGCATTAGTTTGTGTTGTTTATGTATTCGTTTCTTGAAAAAGGCAATTGGTAAAGACAATGGTGCCATATGCACCTTACGATGACCATGCTCTTGTGGTAATTTAATTGGCATTGGTTCACTTGCATCAATGTATGCTCATATAGTAATGAACAATCGTTGATTACATGGTCATCCTTTATGCTGACACAACATTGTGTCATTGCAAGATGATGATCATTATTGCATAATATTTTCAAAACCCCATAAGCCAATAATGTGGAATGTTTAGAAAGTATTTATACAAGTAGTTTTTAAGATCCAAGATCTTGTAAAGACATTTGCAAACATAGAAAAAATGTCTTTAGTTAGTAGATCAACATGTCTTCAATGGATTTGAATCGCTTTCTATCAATTTTGAGAATTGACACAAGTGATATATGCTTCCTTTATCTGTGCTACTATAATTATAGCCCTTTCCTTTAGTGCACATAAACAAGGAAAAATGTAGGAGTGATAAAGGCGTTAATTCTCTTAACCCATGTTTTTCTATGATTGTCAACAATGGCATTGGTAATTGTTAAGGAATTCAATTTTGGTTTGAAATACACCTATTGTTGTTTTTTTTTGGCAAGTTTTTTTTGTCACATTTGCTTTAGTAATGTTGTAGCTAAGCACTCTTCATCAAGTTTTTTAAATCTTGTAATTAGAATCAAAACATACTAAATCCATTTAAAAACAAAAAAATGATATTAAACAATAATTTCTCTAATCTTGAAACACCATCCTTACATCAATTAAAAAAAATTAACCAAATTTTCCCTCTTAAAACTTGAATGTACAATCCTTAGATCAGAATTATTTTGTTTAACTCTTTATTTACATGATCAAAACTTCAAGAATTACATTAAAAAATTCCCTCTTTATAAAATAAATATAAATGGAAAAACTTCAAGTCCAAAAAATGGTGGAAAAATTTACAAATGTATAGGGTTTCCTATAGTTTTTAAATTTTGACCACCGTTCCCATGGAGATAAACAAAACTTTGAATCCTAGCCCAAAAGATGGTCACCAAATGTTCATAAACAAAGTATACACTTCTAAAAGACATATATACAAGAACCTCATTATTCCTATGCATGCATTTTCAAATTAGAGATAATGTATAGATTCAAATTCAAAAGATAACAATGTAAACTCTCATGCATTATTACAAATGAACAAGAATACAATAGATTCAAACTCACCTCCTTATATAGGCTAGGTGGTTCTTACTAATAATTATAATAATTATTTAACACTAATTCAAATATGGAGCACTAATTAACAACTAAAGTAATTATACCTAACTATGTAGGAAGTAACGTAATAGTTATTAACTAGTTAATTAACATTTATAAAATTAAATTGTACAAAGGTCAAATAACAATAATAAAATATTAATTATTTAACATTTATTGAAATTATATATTAGCACTTACAAAAGTATGGTTAACAAGCTTGAACGTTGTTATTAGGTTCTTCACATTGTGTTTTTTTCTTTTGCATTTTAGAATTTTTATATTTCTTTTGCTAATTTTTTTACTAATCGATTTATTTTTGGGTCTTCGCTTGGAATTATTATTATTATTTTATTTTATTTTACTTTATCAAAGTGTTATAAAAGCTTAAATTGGTTTGATTGTAAATTAATTGAAATTCTTGTAGATAATTCAGATTGATCATATTATCTCTTTAAAAAATTTCACCAATATTTTGTAGGCAAAAAAGGAGGATGTGTGAGCTCCTTAAATCAAATGCAGTAAAAAAAATATAAAAAGTTATGAGATACCAACCAAGTCTTGTAATAATTTTCTAAGATTTGGGCCAAATGTAAGCATTATTGGTATTCTTATTTTTTCATATCTGCAACAAAGTTATTTGAATTCTTTGAAATAGGGATCAAGTTCCAAACTTTTGAATATTCTTTTCATTTTAAGAACTTGATGGTATTTATCATGTAGGTTTTAGGCCATGGCTACAACTATTTGGGCATTTGTTAATTCTTTTTTTAACTTTTCAATTTTAATTATCTTTTTTCACATTTGCCAAGGAAACTATCAATTTGTCAACACTCAACCTGTAAAGAAATTGAGCAAGTGTAGCAAAGTTCTTGTCAAATTTAAAAATCACCAACAACCACCTTTTTTTGCCAAGTTACTTTCAATTTTGTAATAACTTCCTCAATGTTGTGAACTATATAGTTTTTAAAGAAAATTATGTCTGATTTTAATTGCCACCCTTTTCTATTCCACATTTATTTTCAATTTTGTAAAAAAAAAAAATTATTTTGTGAAATGTAATCTCTTTTTTTTTTTTAATGTAGGACAATAGTTTTCATTTTTGATTCAATTAGTGTGTAATCTCAAAACTAACAATGTTTATTAGCATAAAAATTAACATGAAAAGATTATTTCTTTCAAATTTCACACGCAAATTTGATAATTAAAAATCTCTCACACCTTCAAAGAATGGATACATTGTTATATTGTATTCAAAATGCTTGCAATTAATACATAATGAAGTTTCTAAATTGAAATACCTTTGCAAATGATATAATGCCATATTTGAAATGAATGGATCACACAACCTTCACCAATCTAGTCTTGACATAGACTTTGTTTTTTTTCTTTGTTGACACTAGGACACATTTGAAGAAATTTGATACAAAACCTAAAAGAAGTTATGATTGAAGGATTTGTAGCCAATAAATGTATTTTTCAACATTCATTTCATTGCAAAAGGATAAAAACTTGAAAAAAAATCCATGTTTTGTTGATTTTCTTGCTTTCATTTTTGTTCAGTGCCATTGTTAGTAATTATTTTGTTACGCACAAAAGGATATGGTAGTAAAATATTCATCATAATTGATTGCATCACAATTGAAAGCATGTTAAGAAAATAACATTATTTGAAGCATGCAATGGAAATTCTATTTCTAGTATTGGTTAAATGATTTGTTAAAAGTGGGAGAATGGTTATGAATCATGACAATGTCACTGAGTAACCTTTGATTAATCATTAGTTTTAATTTTCCACCCCAAAACTTTTGGTTTTGATTCCACATTTAATTTTAATTGGATTTCGATTTTGGGTATGGTTTTGTAAATAGAATTTTGAATCCAAAACTTAAACATGGTTTTGATTTCAAAAGTTAAGCTCAATTTTGTTCTTATTAATTTGAATTAAAACTTGTTATTGTTACCTTTTGTAAAACACTTGTTTTTCCTATAATACAACAATGTATAAATTATGCATTTTCAATTAAAAGAATTGCAAGTATAATTTTCTCCATTTGATTTTTCTTTTTGATTCTAGGTCATTGTAATAATTTTAGTTACTTGTTTTCTTCATTAGTTGCAAAATCAATTTGAGTTCCAATAACACATGTGATCAACTTGCAATATGTTGTGATGTTTTATTCAACTGATTGAATTTGAACTTATTATAATGCAAACAATTAAAAAATTATTTGTATTTTTTCTCTTTTTAATATAAGATGTTAATATAACTTTATTAACATCATGTATTTGAACATCATTAAATATTTCACACATCCAACATGAAGTTATTTTTCATCCCCGCCTATAAACATGATAAAATGCATGCATTAGAATATTAAAAAGGAAAAAATGTTAATGATTCAACACTTGGCAAATCATTACAATTAACCAATAAAAAACACTTATTATTATCAATACCCTTGTACATTGCTTATTAACACAAATTTGTGAACCTATTATCAAGGGGGGAAAAAAATATACATGTGACAACAATTTATGGATTTGACAAACAAGGAATTTCGTAATGATGCAAATTAAGCTTGAAATAGATTAAGAATACAATGGTCACAACTTGTCTTGGCAAGATTGAAGGGTGGTGCCTTTGCATTAGAAGAAATATGAGATTTTGTAATCATTTTATTTATGACTACATGCAACTAAATGTTATTTACTACTAGTTTTAATCATTTTTGCAATTATTTGTTATGTTTGCGACTACATCACAATGAGTTCATGATTTTTTTTCATTCTTCCAAGAGGATAACTTTTTGTTTGGTTTTCATCCAAGAAACACCATGTATGTCTCATTAATTACAAATGTGACCAAAATGAATATATTGCACTATGAATATATTAGGTTTTATAAAAAATATTATAATGATATTAGGGCATATTAAAATGTGCAAGTGTATAATGGGTGTATTTAAATCATTTGTAACTTGTTTTAAAAATATATTAAATATATGAATCATACATAAAGGTATATATGTACATTTTGTGTATATTAAAATTTTATTTAAAAGATAAATGAAATATATTAAGGCCATATTATAATGTATCAAATGTTTATTATACCTACTAAAAGTATTATTTTATTATTATTAAATATTTCCTATTATAGTTAATAATAGTTGTAGCAAATGAAATAATATTAAAAAGAGTAAAACAAACATATAATAATAATAGATTTAAAATTTAAATAATAAGATTATAAATTATAATAAAATTAAATATGAATATTGTTACTGATATTCTTATAATAATTAACTTTATTATCTATTAACTATTATTACATATAATAGTTAGTATATTTAGTATAATTAGTAGATGAACTAAAATAATATACCTAAACAATATAACATAGGCATTAGGGTTTAAGGTTATGTACATTGTGTGTGGTTATAAAAAATGAAAATTTTGGAAACATAATGCAATGGACATTATGTCAACAAAAATTTCATTTATTATTTTTTTGACCTTTCAAATTTGAATTTTTTTCTTTCAAATTATTAAAAAGGTGTAAAGATATATTGTAATTGAATTTAATACCTATATTTAACCTTATTGTAAATTATTTAATTATAATTCAATAACATTTAGGTTTGAAATTAAAAAAAAATGTATTCAGATCATGATACTATCAATTGAATTTCACTATGGATAAAAACAAATAATTTGTGTGTGTGGTTATTAATTCTATTATTCATCTTTTAAAAAATGAGACAATTTAGTTTACAAAGTAGAATAATTTTCATAATTAATTAATTTTTATGTTATGGATTCTAATGATAATTAATGTTCATTGTCATGTTTGACTTGTAGGCAAAATGTCTAGTGTGACGACCAGTTTATGTAAATATTGAATCACAACATTCAAACTTCCTAATAATTTTCCCATGTTCAATAAATAGCAACAAAACTTTCATTTTCAATTGAGCACACAAATGTACAATACATACATTCATGCATTTAGTTTCATACTTGGTACGAGGACAAAAACCATATCATGGTTCTCTCGCAAGCTTGTTAGTTTAGAAAACTTCTTTAGATTAATTCTCCCCTAGGGACATGGTACCAACATATTGAGTCCCATTTGCAATTCCCCTTACTATTAATCCCAAGTGTCATGTGTACACCAAACACATGCTACCCTTCATTTGGGAAAAGGAGTGAAAGGGTTAAGCATCTAAAGAAGTGGTGTTATGGCACTGTTGGACTGAAGAGATCTAGCAAATATCTTCACACCACAACGACTGCCAAAGGACAAACATCCTTGGTGCCAAATAGCAACAGGAGCTAAGGGAAAGCTTGAGGAATATATAGAGGAAAAATACAATATCTAGCTCGTCAACTTAGTGGGAATATTATAATTATTGAATTAGATCAGTTAGATCTAGATACACATATTTATAAGGGCAGATATGAATAGTTTAACACCTGCCTCTTTATATCTTTAGCTGAAGAGAACAATTGACAGGTTTTAAAAAAAGAGAAAGAAAACCATGAAACTGTAACAAAATATGTATAGATATATATATAGTCATGGTTTGACCGTTCCATGCTTGCAATGTGTTGCTAACAAAAGTCTCTACACAGTGCAACTTCAAAGGCTGTGCATCAAAATACTCAACTATGGATTCCCCCCCCACTTGCACCAACTTAGAATACTTACATAACCCAGCAGGACTCAAGAAGCTTGAGGACTAGCAATTTAGTAACTGCAAAAAGTCAGATTTTGGCAATGGATTATGAAAAACAAAATGCCTGTAAAATTGAACCCATCAGGTGAAGGCCCAGTGGTAAGGTTGAAGTCTTGGTTTCAAACCTGTAGGGCCTGTCATTTGCTTTCATGGCAAGGGCTTAGAGAGAGGATTGCAGCTTTCCTTGGAGAAGGAAATAAAGCCAGTGTAACACTGGTATGGTTGAATCACATAATGGTATTGTTCAGCGCATACTGGTTCCTCTTAGTTTTGAGTGTTAGCTGTGTGTTGACATCTGAAAACTCTTGAGTTCACTGTCTATACCCTGCACTGTACCACAAGAAAACACAACATCAAACCTCACAGATTTCCATAACCCATGGCACAACCATCAATCAATCATATATATATTACCAGCTTATAGGTTCAAGGGATAACTGAATTTCAAAAAAGGGGAAGGATTCAGTGACAACAATGTTTGAGTAAATTTGGTTGACACTATAAGATGATGTGCACAAGAGTGCACAATGGCCCTGGTATGTGCATGTGCATACCTGTTGGCATCGGTTGTGATACAGCCAGTAATGGCTTTCCCACTGGATTCACCCTAATCCTGCAAGATTTTCAGAATACATAGCATGAAATACCTACTGGAAAATACAAAAGAAAAGCTAACCAGTTTGCACTTGTACCTTTTTCATCTCATAGGAAGCAGTTTCACCTTCAGTCCACAAAAAATTCCCTACAACACTTCTCTTGGAGATAAGTCACCCAAAGAACCAAACAGGCTAGAAATAACTTCAAGAACTTTCTGGTGACAAATCTTACTTGTTGTGAATGTTAACATACTCATCTGTTTCATCCAGGATTTCCTCCTGCAACAAATCACCCAAAAAAATTCACAACTTCAGATCACAGAATAACCATAGATACCAGAATGCTGAATTCACCAGCAGTAATGATACAAATTAGACATGAGAGCATTTGCAGTTAAACAACACCAAGTTTTCCTATATGCACAAGAATCAATAGTCATGAGATCTCAGCAAGTTTCACTAACTTGAATCCAGTTTAGCAGGCAGGATTCACTAACCTGCAAGAGCTCCTCAATGAGATCCTCCATAGTTATAATTCCAATCACTTCCTCATCATTTGGAAAGCTTGTCAGTGTTTCATCTCCTATCTCCAACACATTCCTAGTTCCAGTTTGCTCCCACTTTTTGGTGCGCTGGCTGAGAAAATGGCCAGCTGCACTGCCTTCCTCTGACTTAATGACTGGAGCTGTGCTGAAGGGAGTGGTAGAATTTGCTGATGTAACATCTTTAGGCAAAAGACCACCATGATCACTGATTACTCCTTGATTTTCTACCTGTATCCTTTGCACTGTACCTTTTCCACAACCATAAAACAAGCATTAGAGAGAAGCATGAGCCATCAAAAGTCAGACATACAACTACTTTGCCCAGCTGAAACCAAAAGATAATTTGGAAAATCTTTTCAACAGCAGATCCAAAAGTCTGTGACTTGTTTTCACCAATAATAACAGAATGTGGCTCATAGGTATGACCAGATACCCTTACAAGAGTTGGAATCAAAGTTCCTTGGTGGGTGTTTTTGGCTGCCAAGTCTTCGATCCAGCTTTGAATGCTCCCAATTTTGCTTTAAAGAATCAGCCTTCTCTTTGTTATATTTCACAACAACAGCCATGTGACTGTGTCCTTTCTGAAAATCATTCAGGATGTCATACAGAGGTGCCCCCTCAGGAACCCTGATCAATTCACACAAAAACCTATAAATGGATGCACACATCTAGAGCTGGAATTTTATTAACACCAGTGTGCCATGGGTAAGGTTGATGCTGAGAAGCATCAACCACATTACATTTGGTAAGCATTCCAGATGAATCATTCATAAAGGGAACATTTTTATGCTAAATCATGACATGTACTTCACAGAACAGCCCCATTTGGGAATTCTGCAAGTACTTCATTCCCACCCAAAATCATTCACAGTCCCAAACTCCTCAGATTGTTTCCACAGTAACAGGTGATTTGAAATGAGCAGGTTAGATACTGCTAGTCTGAAATCCAAATCTATGGTTTGACAGATATATCATTGCAAATTATGCCCTACTTGATAAATAATTCACTGTGCCAGACGGAGCTCTCAGACTCTCAATCCATGGATTTCACTTCGACATTGAGTAAACAAGTTCTAGGAGATTTGTGAAGTTTCTAATTCAGGGTCTGAGATAACTAACTCTCAAAGTTGTATACTGTACACAACTCATTGTTTGCAAAGCTTACAAAGTTGAATCCAATATGTTAACTCCTACTACCAGTCATTCCACCCAGGAAAGAGCAGTCACGTGGAGAAGCCTGTGCACTACACTGTTTCTTTGGTGGTCCCAAAAAATGTCCAAAACCTGACAGGGCCTAGGACCTACATGGAACTGGCAATAGGGATTCCATCTGTTTCCAATTCCTCATCCAAAGTACTCAAAACTCTCAAGGAATTGTTCTTACTAGAGTCCAATTGGCTCTTATAGAAGATGCAAAAAATTGGTTAGAGATGCTACCTGGGAATCTTTCGAATTGTGCAGTTTCGTACAGGCGTCTCGTCTTGAGGATGAAGAGTCAGCAAATTCTTGACCTGGAAGTGCACCACAAGAAAGTCTTTTTCCAGTCAAAACGAAACATCTGCAAATACCTGCATTTCAAGCTCAAAATATCCCAAACTTTGCAAGGCAGAAGCTCAGATGGCCCTTAGATTGATTGATACAGATCTACATTGCTAACAGCCCATAAGGGCGAACAACAAAGCACCTTCCTTCTACTTCTTTATCAAGGAGTTGGATGGTGGCCACCCACTTTGTACATCTTAATTGCTGTACACATCTAGTAAAGTTATGATGTACATTTTTAACACATGTATCCTTGCCAAGGCATAACTGGTCCCAAATCAACTAAGAATTTCTCATTGCAGATGGGAAAGGATAATACCCTACCAGAATAAGGCCAACTATATTAGTCACACTTCCTGCATACACTGGAATCCGACTGTGGCCCTTTTCCATTATCATCTGCATCGTTGCACTGCAATATACCAAAAGCTGGAATTAGAGAGCAAGTTTGTACAAAAAGCACTTGAAACCTGCATTTAATTTATGTTGCAGAATGCCTCATGAATTTCTTCTTTTTGAAAAGAAAGACAACCTTCCCTGCAAAATATGTATGCCTCACAGGACCAGGGAGGACTAAGACTTGAGTCATCACACTATAGCCAAGTGCTGTATTGACACATTATTGAGCCAAACATGCTGGTGTATTAGCTTCTTCTAGGTGTCTGTTTCCATCATAGGTAAAGATTATCTGCAAGAGACTTCTCTTGGCTGCATTGAAAGCCATGCCCCATTCCCCACCTGGTGGCATGGTAGTTTTATCCTCAACTTTCTACTAACCTGATGACCCAGGAAATACAATGAAACTGCATACCCACCACCTGAGAAGCTAGTTTCCATACCCAAGTTGACCAGTCTTGTGACCTACTTCAACAAACCTTACTACCAGATGGAGGATGCAATGGATTTACTTTTGATTGGAACAAGTGGTTATCTAATGTAAACCACTGCCAGCCAGTTTCACACCAGTAAACATAATAGGGCCTGGAAAGTAAATGGTAAAGACCTCACCCACAACTGAACATGCCAAGGACATAGTGTGCAACATTAGCAACTGTGGGCATACAACGGGCAATGTGTCACGTGACAAAAAGTCTCCATGTGTTTCTGAGAAATTAATTTGAGGCAGGCCATGAAAGATTACATACAGGTCTAGTTTTGCATTCACATCCAGTGCAAATACATCTTTAATAGGAGTCATCGCTTGAGAAGCTGTCTTCTCCGTCAACTCCAAAGCTCCAGCAATAATTGTAGTCTCATCATTTGTCAATTCTCCACCTTTTCCAGCCTGCAATTAAACTGATCAATTGATGTACTGATTGCCTTGTCTTGCACTTAACATTACCTTCCTAGATGCAATAAACTCAATTCAAGATCTGCATTATGATACAGCAGATCATCGTACACAATTTCCAAAATAAGTGTAATTCCTCCCCTGCTGTCAAAATATACACCTTGATAATATTAAACACTTGAACCTCTGATGTCTGACTTCAAAGTTTATTTACCCACTATCAAGAACCCTTTGTATAATTACTCTCTGAGCCAGCCTGAATAAAAATTGTGAGATGGGTAACAAATTACAGACCAAACAAAAAAGACCATAACAGTAATAGGAGGAAGAGAAGAGAAATAGCCAACTCAAAAGTACAGAAAAGCACAAAAACTGAGAGTGAACACTAGCAATGATCTCTCACATCTTCCCTCAAGAGAAACATGTATGGTAGTGACTAACTACTATAACTACCCCAGCAAATTCGTTAGTTCCCAACAGTAGGTATAGGCCAATGTCATACATCAGTCTACAAACTGAGTTTTGTCAAACCCTAAAATAAAGATAGAGATCTGAGCTGTGATGATGGCTAGCACACACACATAACAGCAATGAAAGGCCAAAAAGAAACCAATAAGAGAAGGGACCGAAAGAATAAAGGGGAAAATTGAAAAATACAAAGAAAGAGGAAGAGAGAAAACAAAAACTGGATGAAATGACTTTAGAACAGAGTGGACCTCCTTCAAAAGCTCCACACTTAGAATTGTGGCTCCCTACTTCTTTGATGTTTGACAACCAGTCTTCAAGGGAATCATGTTGACACCTGCATATTTAGGCTGGGAATATGCATCAATTGAGCTTAGCTTCCCCTTGCCCTCTACCTAAACAAACCTAAAGTTGAGTGATGTCCTTCAAACCTGAACAAGTCTGAAACTACAAGGGTTAACACTTCAAAGTTGCTTGTTGCTAGAACTTTCATGCTAGCTTTAATTGGTAGGTGAATCTGACTTTCTTTAAATTCAAAATCGAGGGATTCAAGAATTTGATGGCATCAAGGGTTGCTGAGGAGGCTTTCAGAATCTGCTACTTTGCAATGGGAACATTTGCTTTATGTAACTTGGTAACTTATGTTATTGATCACAGGAAAAACAGCTTAGTAAAAAATTTGTGAAACTCTGTGAGAGAAATTGAATTAGCAGTGCTTATAAAACTAGGGGTTTTGATGGAGTCTTTGTAAAATTTCCAAGCAACACAAAGAAAAGAAAACAATTTTTTGCCCACCAAAAGACAAAATGGCCTCTCCTTTAAAATTAGTGGCCTATTCAAGTGTTCAACCAAGCACTGCAATTCCAGAATGCACAATGGCATGAAGAACTGAAGGGAGCATGAGGGCATTCTCACCGCATTCCCATGCAGGTCCACTAAAGTCTTTAGCTCAGCCCGACGGAAAAGAGGGTCATGACCTTTTCCAAGAATCAAATCCAAGAGCTGCAAAAGTGTGAAAAATGCTGATCAGTCCTCTCTGCCAATGAGTGTCTAAACAGAGTTTATTTCCAAAGATCAACTGAATACATAAAAAGTACTATCCTCAACAAACATCAAGTGGATCACAGATAATTCACCAGGCAATCCAACTTGTCACTACAGAAACATTGAGAGTCATCAGCAGGAACTTATGCCAAATCACCAAAACTGTTGGCTTGAAACTACAGGCAAAGGGTGGTATAACAGTCACACACTACTGCATAAAAGCAGAACAACCAAAACAGTCTACATGCAACCCCTGTTGATTCTCCAAATTCCTATGTGTCACTTTGGGTCAAAAGTCAGAGCAAATCCTTACCTTGCTGATTGGAAAGGCAACTGGGAAGAATATAACAAGGAGTACACGGACCACTGGTGCCATAGCTGCACCGACTGCTAACCCAAATCTGGAGCAAATTGCTTGGGGTGCAATCTAACCTCATCCCCACACAGCAAAGACAATTCCTTCAACCAAGTGGTCGCTTAGAGAGTTATAAAGTATGCCAGAAAGATACAGACAGTTGAAAAGTAGACACATGGACACAATGTATACTTAAGTCCCAATATATTGAATATGCCTCCCAGAAATCCCAGCTTGAGGGCAGTACCCAGGCTGAGACCCCTTGGCCATCAATCTAAGGGCAAACACTATGAACAATCTCCATTGGTGAGAGATTCTTAGTTACATTAGCTCCAGCTGGAAAAATCAGTTGGAGGTAATGCACCTGCCATGCTTCACAGACCAGTTAGCATTTTCACATGCTAGTTATCTCATCAAAGCTCTACGTCCAGAACAACTCCCCGAACTGCATGATTCATTTATAATAACCTCAACAGTCCTCCATTTATCGAAATTTTCCTGCACATTTTAGAACATTGTATCCAAACTCCAAAGGTATGAATAACATGTATCAATTCCTATTGGCAGGAGGAAAAACTGAACTTGCCTCCCCAAACATGAGAATCAAGGTGACTGAAATGAGGATTGCACCCCATGTGTTCACAATTGCATCCAGAAATATAGGTAGTGCCTGAAATTAAACAATGGGATGAGCAGAATATCAGAGAACTTGTTGCAGTCAAAGCCTACACCAAAAACCTCAACCACATGCTCCCTCAGGGCAAGTTTTACATTGCAAAAAAAAGGATTTTTCCCCACCATGATCCTATCAACAACACCCTCAAAGCTGAAAAATGCCCCAGTATTCTTGGAAGGAGTTGGGTCCAGTTCCCCGTGAGTGCCAAACTTACTACAAACTGCAGTCCAATGGTTGAATACACTATATATTCATGATCCTTTCAACACTTAGAAAGACAAGCAACATACCTCCATTGCAAGTGCATTCCCTATCAAGAGGGTGCAAAGTAGCAGATGCTGGTTCTTGACCACCGGTAAAATCTTGGCTGCACCAATAAATCCAGGTAGTTAGTTGATGATGATGATCCAAATGAGTTGCAAAACAATTGCTAAGATCTAACGACACCTCGTTAGCTTGACCAAACGTTTCTGGACACAGTCTCCACCACTAGCATGTGACTCCTTTTTCCAATGACTCTCCTCGCACATGCAAACACATATCTGCGTATTATCCAACACACAAGATCGCCTATCGCAGAATGTGGAACAGACTGATTGCTTCCAGCTCGGGAAAATTCAATCCTAGAAGCGGCAACAAAAGATAACAGAAAGATGAAGGGAATCTGGCTCCAGAAAACCGCCAACAGATTACATATAAGGACGTTTCTCTCCTCCTCGCATCGTCCGGTAGTAGATCACGCAGCAATTACACAGGTCTCGCAATTACACATTCCAAAGAGGCGTGCAATATATAACACTATCTATCTACGAATATTCATTCCGAAGAAAAAAAAATGAAACACTCGCACAACAAAAGGCACGCAAAGGGCGTAAACCGTCAATAAGCATTCAAGAAAGCTACACATGAAGACCAACAACAACCACGACAATTTTCGTCACCGAAAAAAAAGACAAAAAAGATTTAAAAGAAAAACCCTGCCGGAAACAGGACAGAGGAGGGAGAGGAAAGGAAAGTTCCTTACCTGCATGTTTGCGATCCGAAGGTTGGCCAGATTTGACAAGCACTTCCAGATCCACAAGTCCTAGAGACATGAGTCCCAGCGTAAGCCCAGACATCATACCTGCGAAAAGCACCAAGCCGACGATGACGACGATATAGACATAGAAGGAGGAAGTCCCGGGCTCTACTTTACTCATATTCCGTTCTGATACAATAATAATAATAACAATAACAATAGTAATGCTCCTCCTCCTCCTCCTCCTCCTCAGTCTGTTCTTTTCTTCAAAGATTTCAGTGGCAGAGCATGCAACAACTTCAGATAATAATAATACTAACAATAACAATGGTAATGCTCCTCCTCCTCCTCCTCCTCCTCCTCCTCAGTCTGTTTTTTTCTTCAAAGACTTCAGTGGCAGAGCATGCAACAACTTCAGATTCTCTTCTCTTCGGTTTTCATGCAACACTAGGTATTTCATTCGCTTCGCCTACACAAATCCGAAGCAAAAGCGCACAATCTCTCGCAACTCTTGCGAATGAAGGCGACAACACAATCGGGGACTCCTCGAAAGCGCTTGGTGCAAGCGGTGGCGCTCTGGGCCGCACTCGTGTGTTCATATTTACTGCTGCCTCTTTAGGACACACACAGTACTGTGTCCTATTTTCTCTTTTTTAATTAATTAATTAATTAAATTTTTGGTACCTGACACCAAGCATTTTATTTTGTTGCCAAAAAAAATTTGGAAAAAGGGAATATTTTATCGCAAGAGTTCTGTTTTTTTTTTTTTTTTTTTTTTTTTTTTTTTTAAAATTTTTTTTTTTTTTTTAAAATTTTTAATTTTTAATTTGTTAATAAATGAGGTGCAATTTTTGTTTAGGTTTTTTATTTTTTTTATTTTTGTTT
>Ga0116231_10003612_pt1 | contig 32004 bp, 31 predicted proteins | sample S1TSphgellanicum_2_FD_89695 | JGI IMG/M metagenome (GOLD analysis project Ga0116231, IMG submission 89695) | Host-associated microbial communities from peat moss isolated from Minnesota, USA - S1T2_Fd - Sphagnum magellanicum MG | ecosystem: Host-associated > Plants > Peat moss > Unclassified... | reverse complement strand
CCCCGATCCCCCGCCCCCTCCCCCCACATATATAATGGATGCCAACCAAAGCCCACTTGACTAACAAAAGCTTCTTCCATATGTGCAATACGGTTCCTCTATATGGACCAGATGCACGGATGGGTTTAGGGTTTACCCATTGCAGCCACCATCATCTCCTTTCTTTCCAAAACCACACACACCCGCAACTCACACATGTTTGGACGAATGCCTTTTCAAACCGCCTTGGCTCGTAGAGAGCAATGAGGATTCCAATACAAATGTGTGAAAAGCGCAAAAAGGGCCTTGACTATGGTGAAAGAAAGAAAGAAAGAGATTGTCAATTATGTCTACTAGGCTACATAGAGTCAAAGTCTTTTTGCCAGATTCTGATTACTTGTGTCCAAGGTTTGTTTTTAATTAATTTACTATATTGTAATGCTTTAACCATTCTGGTAGTAATTAAATTAAATTATTTTGAATAAAATTGGAAAAAAAAAAAATCATCATCTGTAAGAATTTCAGGAAATTTTTATTTTTATTGCCAAAATGAAAAAAAAAAAACCATGGGTAGAGAAAAGATGTTGGAATGGTAAAGGTACTATGGTAGTAAGATAACTTTACTTTGATGGAACTGAACTGACTGGGTATAGAAGTTGAGGAAATTGTGAAAAAGTTGTTTTTTTCTCTCTTACCCAAATTTTTTTTAGGCTTTCCTTGTTTTGTGGATCTGATGAGTTTGGATGAAGCTAGTGACAAAGCAAAAAGAAGGAAGCCTAAGAAGCACGGAAGCCAAAGCAACTAAGGCGGCAAAGTTTAGATGCCTGTTTCCTTTCTACAGAGCGGTGACAGCTCATCTCCCACTGTAGTAGCTAAATACTGAGATGCTGTATCACAATTGGTGTCTTAAAAAAACTTTGTCATATTCTATTTCATCACCACAATGAATCGAATGGATTGGGTGTTTTGAAAAACTTCGTCATATTCTATTTCATCACCACAATGAATCCAATGAATTGGGTGTTTTGAAAAACTTCTTCGTATTCTTCTATTTTGTCACCACATTGAATCCAATGAATTGGGTGTTTTGAAAAACTTCGTCATATTCTATTTCATCACCACAATCCATAAGAGAAACGGCTTTCATTCAAAACTTCATCATATTCCATTTCATTAAGGTGCTTGTTGGGTGCATAACTTTACTTACATGCTAGGCTTTACCCCTTTTGCCGTTCACATGACACTCATGTTCCTCACTTCTTCACGCCTGCTTTTTTCATTTACACCCCATGATTGTTAAAAGATCCATACCTGCCGTGCTTAAGTACTATTGTTTCTCATCCACAAAATTGTTTTTTTGTTGTTATCAGGTTTAGAGTTTTGTTTCTTAGAAAGAAAGAAAAACAAAAGATACTTGTTAGTAAGTTATCTCCTTTATCATGACATATGGAAATGATAAATGACATCCTTCGATCTGCCTCTCTTAAGTTTGTTGGCAATTTGTAGGCTGGTTTGTTTTTTGAATCTCTTTTCAATTTTCTTCAGCTACAAATAGCACCATTTTGGGAAAAAAAAAACCTACTTTGGTGTAACTTACTCTATAGATCTGAGTGATGAAAGGTTTAAATAATTTTTTTTAAAACCCTTTCTAGATCTAAGTGATAAAATTCAGTTTGTTGTAATAAAAAAATAAGTTTGCTAGATCTTAGTGATGAAAGTTTTTTCTTTAAAAATGGGTCATCATCCCTTTCTCTCCCCTCCCACCCCAACTCCAACTCTCTAACTCCATCCCTCCCACCTTTTGGGTTGTTGTTCTGGTTTGGTAATCCAAAGTTCTTTGCTATTTTAGGCAAGCAACTTTGCAAAAAATGGAGAGTTTAGAAGAACAAGAGAAGTTGCAGTCACTTGTGTCCTGTTTTGGTAGTCAAGAGCTGTGTGCCTTCCCAGACCAGCTTTTCTTAGCTGCTGTAGTGGGTAGCTGCTGTTTGCTGCAGCAGCAATTCTTCCCATTCCATTCACCCTTTGCATAGTGCATTTCCATAGTCCAGATCTTTGGGTCAAGATGCAGCAAAAGAAAGGGGATTCAGCTCTTTTGCTGCTCTTGCTGTAGTAATAGACTTTCCAATAAGACTTGGATTCACAAGCAAATGAAATGAATGTGTGCTGAGAGAGAGACACACACACAGACAGACAGACAGATCTGAGTGATCTTAGTTTTGAATTGCTGTAGAGTTTTGCTTTCACCTGGGTGCTTTTCTTGTTTTTCAGATTTTTTTTCTTCCTTTTTCTCTTGCATGGAAGTTGAGAACAAGAAAAAGAAGTTTTGGGTTTTCATATTTGTGATCTCCAGGTGATCAGCGAGAAAGAAACTTGGGGGTGTGGGTAGGCAAAGCTTGTAGAATTTTGTGAGCAAGTCAGGTTGTATTTTTGGGTGAAAGAAGAAGCAGAAGAAGAAGAAGAAGAAGAAGAAGAAGAATGGACAAAAAACTCGGTGATGTCGAGGCGGCTGCTGTGGAGCGTGCTCCAGCGCTGGATTTGTATGAGCCCCTATTGATTGATAAGGAGAAAGCTCTTGGAGCTAATGGGAATGGTCATATTGAAACCAATAATAGGACTAGTAACCATCTGGCCATATTTGGGACGAAGGTGTCGCCCATCGAAAGCCTTGATTACGAGTAAGTAAACAATTCCTGTTTGCAATCCTCTTTCCCTCCGGGAGAATCTATAGATCATGTGTTTTCGTTGAATGGGTTTTTGGGGGGAATCAGCGATGGATCAAGACTTGCTAGACTTCGTGGGATGTGTTTGTTTTTTCCTCAAACAGAAAATTCCACTCATCTGAAGTCAGAGGCGGCAGCTCTTATCTTTGATCTTTCTTTCAGTAGTAATGTGCTTCCAATCTCAAGACTCAAGATCTGTCTCTCATCTTGTCACTGTGTTAGCAATTGTAGCTGGTGACTGGTATCAGTGTAGTCTGGCATCAAGCACTGGACAGATTTTTTTTGGACACCCAATTCTTTCCCAGAAAAAAAAAAAACCAATCCAAGAGAAGGATCCTAGTGGCAAAGAACCTAGAAAATCTCGTGCTTGAAATCGATCTCTGAGACAAGTCTAATTGTACACTGTCTTTTGTTTCTTGTTTTTTTCCCTGCCTCCTGGATTGCAGGTTGATAGAGAATGATCTATTCAGACAAGATTGGCGATCAAGAAAACGGATTGAGATTTTGCAATACGTAGTAGTCAAATGGACATCTGTGTTTCTTGTGGGCTTACTCACAGGCCTTGTTGCATTTGGAATCAACTTGGCTGTCGAGAATGTTGCTGGCCTTAAATTTGTTTATACTGTCAACCTGATGAATACAAACAGGTAGGTACTCGTCTCCAAAAAATTCTCTCACCTTCTAAATCAAGCTTTGTATTGGGGATTTGGAGCCAAAAGAAGGAAAAAAAGGAGCTGCTTAGATCATAGTTGTTGCACATCTATACCAATATATCATTCTCTGAGGTTTTTTTTGGGGGTTTTGTAATCATTTTTTGTTTGACGATAGACAGAAGGACCTTCTTTGATTCATGGGTGATGAGCAAATGCAGGTTTATCTTGGCATTTGTGCTGTATGCGGGAGTCAATATGATATTGGTCATGCTAGCAGCAATGCTTTGTGTGTATGTTGGTCCCTCGGCAGCAGGCTCTGGCATTCCTGAAGTCAAGGCTTACCTTAATGGTGTGGATACACCCAATGTTTTCTCACTTAATACACTCATTGTCAAGGTGAGCACCTCCCTCTCTACCTCCTCTCTGACAAAACAAAGAACCCCGCCTATGCTCCTCTCCCCCTTTCAAGAGACATCAACTGATTGTGCTCAAACATGTTCCCGACAAGTTCTTTCTATGTGACACAACAATGCACTTGTTTATCTTGCAACCCTAATGTTGTGGCACTGAAAATCTATCAGAGTTGTTTTAGACTGTCCCTTGAGCATGAAACTCACATTTGCAATTCCATATAATATATTTGCACAAAATTTGCAAAACCCCAGAATCTAGATTGAAAGAGCTTGATTTGGATAGATGCATTACTGTTTGGTTCATGGGTTTAAGGATCAGGAGGTGGGTGGGAGTATTTGCTCCTGGGTTTGAGGTCCTGATTTTGTTGAATTTTTGTTTTGTGGGAATGAAGATACTTGGAAGTGTAGGTTCAGTGGCAGGAGGATTGATAGTTGGAAAGGAGGGGCCATTGGTGCATGTTGGTGCTTGCATTGCATCCCTCATAGGCCAAGGTGGTTCAGTTCGATATGGCATGACATGGAAGTGGTTGCGGTATCTCAAGAATGACCGAGATCGTCGTGATCTTGTAACATGTGGGGCAGCAGCTGGAGTTGCTGCTGCCTTTCGGGCACCTGTTGGTGGTGTGCTCTTTGCATTGGAGGAGGTTACCTCCTGGTATGATGATCTGGCCCCCTTTGCAGCCACCATTTGTTCTGTAGATGCTCTTTGATGTCCAGTTCAACATGAGCAGCTTAGAACCCTAAAACAGATCAGTGAAGAACTAGGCAGGATATGCACAACAATTCACAGGGGTTGAATGGTTCAAAATTCAGCTCCAAATTTGTAGACTACGACTCTAGATCCTCTATTGTGTGTTGTCTAATTCAGCAGCTTTGAATTGGAATTTGGACTTTAGACAGATCCCAATTTCTGAACTGATGGCTGACAATTTTGTTATGCTTGATTAGTGCTATTTACATCCATGTTGATTGACTGGGTCATTTGGATACTGTAATGGTACATAGTAGGCTCATGCATGTGAGGTGTGGTAAATGGCATTTGGGCAGGTGGCGAGGCCCGTTGTTATGGAGGGCATTTTTCACAACAGCTGTGGTGGCTGTCATCATACGCACAGGAATTGTATGGTGCAAGCATGGGCATTGTGGGCTGTCAGGAGAAGGAGGCTTGATCATCTTTGACATCAGTGGAAACCCGGACAATTATGGGCTACAGGAGCTTTTGCCTGTTGTCATATTGGGAATTGTGGGTGGTGTTTTGGGAAGCCTTTTCAACCAACTTAATGCCAAAATCATCATATGGAGCAATGGCTGGCTCAAGAAGTAAGTTCTCTTTGTTCACTTGATGGTTAAGAAGAGAACTAAGGTGGATCTCATTTGCTAATTCTGTGATGCACGGATTTGTAAGTTTACATTTAGGGTTTATTTTCACTTGGGTTGGCTGCTATTTTGACTAGTTTTGGCTCTGGAAAAAATCCAAGCTTACTACTGCATATGAATACTCTCTGCCAAACAAAACTATTGCTTTTATCTCACAGAAGTTGCAAGCAATGAAATCTTATGAATGGTGTGTTTTCTGTACCAGGAAAGGGAAGTGTGCCAAAATTGCGCAGGCAGTCATCGTGGCTTTCATTACATCTGTGTGCAGCTTTGGTCTCCCATGGTTGGCAACATGCCGACCCTGTCCAACGACTCTTGAAATCCCTGGTGAAACGACATGCCCAACATATGGTCGTACAGGCAACTTCAAATCGTTTCACTGTCCTGCAAACATGTACAATGATCTTGCTGGCCTCTTCTTTAACACCAATGATGACACCGTCCGGAATTTATTTAGCAAGGGAACCAATGGGGAGTTTCAATTGTCCTCATTGCTTATATATCTCGTGACCGCTTACTCTCTTGCATTGTTAACATATGGAATTGCAGTACCTTCAGGGCTGTTTGTTCCTGCAATTTTATGTGGGGCTGCTTATGGACGGATCATGGGCATGGTGATGGCAAGCATCTATGGGACACGTCCAATGGATGAAGGCATTTATGCACTTCTAGGAGCTGCCTCATTTCTTGGGGGTTCCATGCGCATGACGGTCTCTCTTTGCATTATTCTTCTCGAACTGACCAACAATTTGTCACTTCTCCCTCTTATTATGCTTGTGTTATTGATATCCAAGACAGTTGGTGATGGGTTTAATGATGCACTTTACCAGCTGCATGTCCGAATTAAAGACATCCCATTCTTAGAAGCCCATCCACTGCCATTTATGCGCCATCTAACAGCCCATGACGCCATTACAGGACCTTTGGTGTGGTTTTCCGTGATTGAGCGTGTGGGTACAATTTTGGAAGTGCTCCATTCCACAAAACATAATGCTTTCCCTGTCATAGATGACAATTTTGATGGACAATTTGAGCATCCGGTGTTCTGTGGCCTTGTCCTCAGATCACATTTACTGGTTTTGTTGAAGAAAAAGCAGTTCACAGAAAGGAGAGAGAAGGGGGGGGATTTTCAACAACATGAATCTTTCTCATCAGCTGAATTCGCCAAGCCAGGATCAGGAAAAGGGTTGAAAATCACTGATATCGAATTGGACATTGCAGAGGAAGAGATGTTTTTGGATTTGCATCCAGTGACTAATACTTCACCCTACACCGTGGTGGAAACCATGTCACTTGCTAAAACTTACACTTTGTTTCGACAGCTTGGTCTCCGCCATCTCTGTGTTATGCCAAAGTCCTCAGAGGTACACACACAATTTACAGTTCTCTTTTACTTGGAAATGACTTTGGTGTGTTTTAGGACTACGGGTTTTGCATTGACTAGAAATGCTGTGTGATAGCAAGCCGCATACCCAAATCCTGCCTTCTATGAAAGGATTTAGCCAAGTCAACAATTCTAGGATAAAATCTGTTGCAGTTTTAATCTTCACCTTTCCCATCACACTATATGTCTGTTTTTATTCCTGTCTTTTCTGAGTTTTGGGTAGGTTTGTGGATGCAGGTGTTTTGCTAACTCAAGAGCTTTTTTGGAATTCAGTGTATGATATGCCAAAGAACTAATTTAGTTTTAGACCTCAAAACCTTTGCACTAACATTGTTTCTGGCTTTTGTGGTTTTGCAGGGCCAACCCATCGTCGGGATTCTGACGAGGCATGATTTCATGCCTAATTATCTTCTCAACCTTTACCCTAGCCTGAGGCAATCTAATCACAGAAAGGCTCATGCTTTCCCTTCTTTTTCATCACTTTCACAGCCCTAACTCCATTATGAGAAGCCTTATGCGACAGGCACACTTCCCTCTTGTTCTCTGTACTATCTCGGTCATTTAGGCGTCACAGATATGGTGGCACAAGTATACTGTCTGCAGTTAGTTAATTGTTACATTAGAATCATGGGTGGAGAATTCCTCCCAAAATTGAAAATGAGTAATCTCGTAGGAAGCAATCCCTTCCTTTGTTGTGGCCACCCAAGGACAAAAGACAAAACCCCATTAGATGAAAGCATTTTCCCTGCAATGTTGTTATTCATGCCATTTCAATTAGTTGCAATTTTTTCTCTTGCTAAAGTGGGATTTCCCCAAGGCATTGCAAATGGCACAATTTTTTTAGCTGCTTCAATGTACATGGTGACTACATTTGAAGAACAAAGGGAGGGATTACTCGGGATTGAATCTTGTTGTTGGTTGTGATGTTTACGCTCACATGCATGGATGGAATGGAGATTGGTATGAAAGCAAATATATTGTCTTCATTTCTTGCAAATATACATACATATGGCATATACTTGTATCAAACTCATATATCGGAGATGCCTAATACGCTACTTCTTTTGAGCCTTTTGCATCTACTACCAAAATCTATTAGGATTGCCCTAGAAATAGGGTCTCGTAGGAAAAGTCTACTATTCTTATTATCCTTGTTGGTTCAATGAAGTCATCATGTAAAATGTATTACGATAGTTCATCATTATTTATGTGAATCTCAATTGTGATTTTACTATATAAAATGGACATGAAAAGACACAATTACAATATTAAAACTCCATTTTTTGAAGTAAGTTGGATACTTATTGCCAACCCTTACCAAAGCAAAAAGAATTGTTCTTGTCCTTTGTTTTGTTGTACAAAATGTCTAGTTCTTTATTAGCAAACTTGAGGTCTATGTTACTCCACATTACTAGTGACAATAAAATGATAAAAAAAAAAAGTTGGATTCAAATTCAATTGAAAAGAAATAAATTGCAAATTGGTGTAGAATGTTGAAAATAATGATTATGATATGTAATGTCATTTGTGACTATGATATTGAAGAAAAAAAACTTTGAAAGGACATGGACTTGACAAGGCACATTTCCATTCCATTCAAAACATACAATAAATCCCTTTTATAATCACACTTTTGGTGACCATTTTTTTTGTGACACTAACGAATTGTGATTTAAATGTGGATAGTCACATTCCATATAAACCCTTACAAGATTGTGACTTAAATGTGGATAGTCACATTCCATGTAAACCCTTACAAGATTGTGACTATAAGCAAAAAAAAACTTTACAAAACAACTTTTTTGTGCCAAAATAAAAGTGCCAATTGTTAAATTTCCTACATAGTTTATTCTAAGTTTTATTATTAATTATTAGACTTGAAAAAAGTTATGATTTTTGCCTATTTTAATGTGACGATTTACATTGAGTTTGAACTCCTTAACTATTGGCTTGTGTATTTTGTCAACTAAATTTTTTTAATTATTATTGTTTGCTTTCTTGGCAAGTTTGCCTGTATTTTGCTTGTCTACACTAGAAAGTTGTTTCTTTTTTCCAACTAGATTCATTGTGCTTAGTTTGCACAACTTGAATACAAAACAACACTAACGTTGCCAAAAGGAACTACAATTTACCAATCCTTAATATTTGCCCTAAATTTCTCCCATTATAGTCACATTTATAAAAAGAGCTTTGCAAAAAATTTGTGCTAGTAACAAGTGTAATAGTGATTCTAAAAAATGTTGTTTCTTACTAAAATGAATGGTTATCAAAACATAAGTGACAAACAAGAATGTTATTAAAATGAGTGTAATTATAAAGGGGGTTTACTGTATTTCAAACAATAATCTATTTTGATAAGGAAAAACTTATTAACCTTATGATTATCCCCACTAAATCAACCCCAATTTTACCACCATCCTTAAAATAAAGATAAAGTTGCAATCACACTTAATGAAAATTTTAAAATATCAATCAAAAGAAGAAACATGTTTTTCACCAATTTAATCCATAAATTTCAACTAACTAGTTACATAAATATGTTGTGGAGGCTTATATAACACAACATGCACTTGAAAATTTTATTAAGTAAAATCTTTCAAAATATTTGAAAAGATGCTTCATTTTTTTCACAAAAACAAATTATTTGAAAAAAATAACAAATGATTTATTTTTACAAAATTATTTATTGTGAGTACAAAGTTAACCACTATGGCTAGCTATGGGACAAGAATACAATGAAAAACAATTTTCTGTTCACATCCCATCCATAGTTCATGGTGGGTGTTGGTTCACACTAGGCTTGTTTCCTTACTCACACTTCTTTTGGCTTCTCTACCTTCGAATCACCAAATGTATACATCCTCTCACCTTCCATGAACCTCTCTCTCTCTCCATCAAAGGAATCCCATTGGAAACACAAAGTGACTTCAACAGCTATGGGCACTATTTCAATTCTGGGGAACATTAAGAAGAACCAACTTTGGGCTAATTTTGGGGCTTTTGGGGCCTCATTTGAAAGTTTGGCAACTTTCACATTTTTTGTGATGATATCATCTATACATCATAACATCAATGAAAAAAGGATATAAAAAGACATGTAAATTGTTCAAAGGAAGCCTTTTTTTAACTGGCAAAATTTCACCAAAAATTGAAATTAAAAATCAAACATTCAAAAATGAATTGTTTTTTAAAGGTTTCAATCACCAAAAGTGAGAAAAAGATACAATAAATTTTTTCGAATCCATGTATTTGGTTTGTTGTATGTGTAGCCAAATATACAAAAGGATGATTAAAGATTATTTCATATTTGGTTTTCTACCAGATTGGCTAATCTTTGTAAGGACTATTGCCAATTGTTTTACATGTTTCTATGGTTGGTCATCACTATGGTTCCAAAAGAAAATTCCTAAACAAAAATAAATAATTGGAAGCCATAAACACATTTGAATTTTTAAAAGTGATGGAATGATGGAATCCATATGCAAATTGAATGGGTGAAATAAACCCATAATTCATGATTCCCAATTTTTGGGTTTGTGCCCTTATCAAACATTCTCCTTATATTGCAAGTTGTTGACAATACCAAGCAAATTGTATTGTAATCTAAAATGAAATATCAATGGATGAAAGATGAAAAAACCAAAAGCACCTTTGTTTTTGGCAAGTCATTTTTAGAAGATGTGGACATGAGCAACAGAGCAAATTAGGTTTCTTTTTTTCAATGTAGTTTGTTGTGCTTATGTTTTGTAGGTTTCAACAATGATTACAATGTTGTTGAATGGTGATGTAACTTTTGTTGGGTTGTTAAGTTCTTGTGTATGGTTTGATTGGTTGATAGTTATTTCTTGTGAAACGTTGTTTTTGATGGAAATGGAAAATGGAAGAATAATCATTGGGTAAGTGGATTTTGGTGAAGTGCATTGGGAGATTTGCAATAAGGATTTTATGCAAGATTGTTAACTATCTAATGTTACTGACACCACTTTCATATGATGGATGGTGTTCATTCATATGAATGTTCATCCATAATTTTCAGTTAACTCTTAGTTCACTTTTAATTTATTTTCAATTCTCTTTTAGTTAATTCATAGTTCAATTATAGTTCATTTTTAATCCACTTTCAGTTAACTCTTAATTGATTCATAGTTAATTCACAATTAATTTTTCATTCACTCTTAATTAAATTTTAATTAATTCATAGTTCACTTGTAATTAAGAAGATTCTTAAAAAGCTTCCTTGGTTGGTGGTCACATTGGAAACCTCCATGAAGCTTCCTTAAATTAAGTTTCCAAAGAAATATAAATAAAAATAGAACCACCATTACTTTTAGTTTGTTCAACATTACTCAAAAGTATGATCCTATTTTATAGCATTATTATGTTATTTTTGTGTATATTGCATACGTCATTGTAATAAAAATTTGTTTATACTTTGATTTACATATTTTGTGTTCTTGATTTTAGCCTTTGTATTATTGTCTTGGTCCCTTTGTTTTGTGTTTTGGATTTAGACGTAGACCTATTGTTTCATCATTTATCTTGGTAGTTTTCATGCCCATGACATTTAACTTAATTTTCAAAATTAAGTTGGGTGTTTTTTTTAATGTGTTTTAGATTTGGTGAGGATGTTGTGTGAAATGAATGTTTGACATTCACCTTTTATGTTATTGTGTTCAAATTTTCCAAAAATTTTGCTAAAAATGGAGAAGTAAAACAAGGCACAAAAATTGGTTATCTGGGTGCATAATAATAGGGCTCATCTAGAAATGGTGATAATCATGAAAGGATTTGAAGGATTTGGTTTGGAATGGCATTATCTTTCTCAAGTTTAGTGTCTTGGAGGAATCAGGGTAGTTTTATGGGGTTATAAGAAGATGGTTGTAAAAGGAAATGTTAAATGAACATTAAATTTATAAATTAATTTGTATTGGGTGTTGTAGTCAAGACCAAATTTTCAAGTTGCTAAAGCAGTTTGGTCTTGATTATTGTGCTTGAGGCAAATCTAAAAACAAACAACCTTCCTCTACTTGTCAACACACCTTCCACAATCACATTGAATGTTAATTTCAACAATTTCAAGTTTTGATGTTTGGTGAAGTCTTTTTAGGACTTTTAAAATAACATCAAAAGGAAGGTGATTAAATCAATAAGGTATGAAATAAGGGCTCAACTAGGTGTGACTTTTAGGATAACTTTACTATGTGAAGGATTTGGTCAACAAAAATATGTACATATTTATGAATCTCGATGGTTATATTTCCAAACAAGTTAATATATAAAAGATTTTGTCTTACATGGTTCCAACAAATCCATAATTGGATGGTTGGATCATGCAAAAAATTCCTACTGCAACAAACATTTTATATTTCAAAACATCTACCCTTGGCAAGAGAAAAAATTTCCTTGATAAGGTGCCTTCTAAATACATTAGAAATGTTTTGCAATGTTTTAGCTATCACTAAGGTTTCACATTTCATAATCCTTGGATGTGGGCCAAGGACAAATAACTTGAAATTATCCTAGCCAAGAAATTTCAAGGATCAAAAGTTACGTATAAGAATTTTTTTAATGTTTAACTATTGCCACAAACTTGTGTGCATGTAATTTCCATTTTTTTAGACTTATTTTTTTATTGTCCAAATTTAAGATATTTCAAAATGAAGTTGTTTGAAATAATTTTTTCTTTTGTGCAAAATGCTTTTGGAATTATAACCTTACAAAAGTTTGTTTCTACAATTTTTTGAAAAAAATTGCCTTAAAAATGGGGTTTTGGACTTGGTTTACCATGTTTAAAAGACATGTTTTTGCAAGTTACCAAACATTGACAACAAGATTACAAAAAGTTTTTCCTATCCTACTAATATGTCTCATTGCCATTTAATGTTAAATCTTTCATGGAATGTTAACCAATGATGCAACATAAAAAAAATGAAAAATGATCCACTAGTTTCAAATAATGTTGGCAATTTATGGAATTTAAGTAGGTTCAAGTCTAGGTTATAGGTCAAGTTCCCAAAACTTCTAAATTTTGTTGGAACCATCATTGGAACCTAACTAAACAACTAACCTTTTTTCAAAATTGAATTCAAGTTTGACTCAAAGTTGTTACCCCATTTTAAATAGGTTTAAATTTTCTAGATAGATAAGTAAAATTTTATTTAAAACAAAAGATGGACCTTATGTTTTAGGCAAGTTATCAAATTTGATTGATTGTACATAATTAATACCACATAATCTCTATTTTGAACTATGTGCCTTAACTAAACAAATTAATAATATACCCAATTATTTCAAATTTTCATTTGGGCAAAAATTGCTAATTACTAATAACAAATGTTGAAGCTAGTTTTCTAAATTGTCCATTAGGGGTAAATGACAATGTTGGCAAATTATCAAGTTTGGAGTGTTAAACCTAGGGGTTTAGGTTATTGTGACTTGGGTTATTATGGCTTGGACTTGAATTAGCACCCCCTTGGTGGAATTAACCTTTTGGTAGAATTGTAACCAAAATTTAAACCTTGCAAAAAAACATCTTATCAACATAAGTTTAAGTTCTTTAGGTAAACAAGATGATTTTCTTTAAAAAGTTGGCAAGTTGGCTGAATTTCATAAGTACTTGATTGGTTTCAATTAACTATAAAACTGAATACCCACATAATCTTCAATTTTATTTTATTTAAAAAAATTTGCACCTATATTATCTCCAATCTTGGGGAATGTGTAATGTGCAGATGGAATGGAACTTGAATTTTGAACTAGGTTCAAAGGTTTTTGAAATTGAAAAAAATATGCCAAAATTAGAATCACAAGGTTTACACCAACATTGTGCAATTTTCACTTTTTTCTAAGAACCACCAATTTTGATTCTTCAAATAAAACTTAAAATTTATTATTATTATTATTATTATTATTATTATTATTGTCCAATTTTAAGGAACTATTCAAATTTCAAAAATCCCCCAAAATGTAATCATTAGTTTTCACCCAATTTTCATTTCAAGAAAGTTTCATCTCAAGACATTGATCAAAGGAGAAATCATGGTCTTTACCACTAGGATACACTCCCATGTGTGGGAAAGAAAATGTAATTATTTTTACTTTTAAAACACACATGTGCCAATGCCTTTAATGTTAAAGGCACATTCAAATTTAAAAACAAATCATCATGTAAATCCTTACACAAGTAATGGTGTAATTTAATGGTAAATGAGCCTTTAGACCTTAGAAAGGTCTTGAGTTCAAATTTTCATTTGATGAGGTTTGGACTTATGCTTATTTTCTCAACCTACTAGAATTTTTATCTTTTCTAATAGGGTGAGAAGCAAACCTAATCCACCCCCATAACAACTTTAGGTATCAAAGTTGAAATGAAATGATATTCTAAACAATCCTAGTCCACCCCATAACCACCTTAGGTATTAGAGTTGAGACAAAATGGTACCCTAAACAATTCTCTAGAGTTGATTCTCACTTAAACTAAAACCATTGATTTTCATTGTAAGAACCAACTTGATAATTGGTTTAAGAACCAAACTTGGTGTGAAAACCGCCCAACATTCAAACCCTATCCACCCCATAGCCACCTCGAATATCAAAGTTGGGATGAAATGATATCCTAAACAATTTTCAAGGAGTTGATTCTCACTTAAATTAAAACCACTAGTTTTCATTGAAAAATCTAATTTATAATCAACTTGAGAACCAAACTAGTGGCAAAAACCACCCAACACTAGTTTAGACATTTGAAGAACCAAGTTCAAACTCACACCTCAAGAACCTACCAAAAAACCTTTAGTGTAAAAATTGAGATCAAAAGTCCTCTTTTAAAAAAACAACTAGGCAACATGAGTAAATCATGTGTTATTTAGTTTTCTTTTTGGGATGTTGTTTTAGGGTTGCTAAATGCAATCCATTGTTTATTGCAAGATTTGTGAAAACCTTTTTTGTGTTAGTGAAAACATGTTAGAAAGTAGGCATGATTTGATTGATTCTAGTTCCTAGCTCATCCGTGATTGACCTACAATGAACTAGGAGTTGGAATCACCCAAACTTTATCCATGCTTTAACATTAAGATCTATGAAAGAAGATTGTTTGTTTGTTTTGTTTTGTTTGTCATGTTAAGATCTCCCAAATGAAGGCACTTGTTGCTGCACTTTTGATACCATTAACAAGCCCAAGTTGGTTTGATAATGTTTCAAATCACAATGCAAAACTTATTGAATGTTGAACAAAATTTTCATTACAAATTCATTTAAATCAAAACTAAATTTTATAAGAGAATTTGGACACACTTTTGATGTTGTAAGAAAACCTTTGATGAGTACGATTTAATGAAGGTAATTTGGAAATTTTTAGACATGAGATGCAAGAGAGATTAAGTTTGAGTGGTTTTTGTCATTGAAAAATCAATTAAATTACTAGACAATTGTTTTGAAAGGAAAAATTAGTTGGGTAACCTATTCACATTTGCACTAACAACACAAGGTACACTAGTTAAGATTTGTATCTATCTTATATATTAAAACAACAGTGGTGTCTGTTTGTTTGTTCGGGCAGTGCCTGGAAAAATCTTCCAATCACTGCCCATTCCTTGTGGTGTGCTTTGTAGAAGGGGGGGGGGGCGGGTAAGTTGAGAAATTTCTTGATTTGGGAATTTCGATCTCTGTGACAGTTATTACCCAATTGACAGCTGATGGACCTGACACGAGAAAGGTTCAGGTTCAGGCATCCAGTGGATGGATGGTGCGCCGGTGGGTGAATCACTCTGGCCCAGTGTGATTTAATGGAAACCGGTGTTCAGGCATCCAGTGGATGGATGGTGCGCCGGCGGGTGTTGAATCACTCTGGCCCAGTGTGATTTGATGGAAACCATGGGATGAAACTGGGATTTCATGGATGGGGTGAAACTGCCCCCCAGGGTCAGTTTACTTGGTCAGTAGGTTTTTTTTTTTTTTTTCTTGAGCCTTTTTCTTATCATGCTTTTTTTTTTTCCTTGCTCTCACTTTTTTCCTAGGCCTTTTTTTTCTCTCTCTTTTTTCTTTTTCTTGAAATAACACACCTATGCATTATGCACAGGGTTCACACTAGTCTATGAAGAAAGGTAGTTTGTTTTGTTTTGCAATTATGAGATCCACCGAACCGGGATGCTTCAGATCGTGTTCTTGGTGTCTTTGGGAAGCTCTTGATGAGGAGGCGTGTATGGGCTTGGTTCCATGACCTTTGGACTTGCGGGGCAAAAGTTCTTGAATATTAAATGATTTCTTCACTGAAAATTAAATTAAATTAAATTAAATTGTAGCTGAAATTTTTGGAGGAATTGGAATGTGCCTTTGGTGTTGTTGGAAAGATCTTGATGAGAAGGAATTTCATGGAATTTATTTGGTAAGATTTGGATTCAGAATGTGGGAGATAGTGATTTAAAAGTGATTTCTGCTGCTGAAAATTCAAATAAATTCCAAAAACCCAGGTTTTGGAAGGAAAAATCAGTTGAGGATGTGGTAACACTTGGGCCAACGGCACAGGCCACACTAGTTATATTGATATATGCAGACCTGCTGCAGAATCAGCAAGGCTTGTAGATTAGGTCTACAGAATGGGTACCTGTGCTGAACAGCTGGTTCCACACGAGAATTGACCCAAGGGAGAATAAGACCTAACAACTGTTAAGTGAGCACAGAATGTACACATGTGACAAATGAATAACACTTTGGAATTTGAAAAAGAAAAGGTAGTTTTCTACAAAAGACGCAATCCAGAGTCTTGCAACAGAAGCAAGTGTTGGTGAGAGCATGACGAGTGTAACACCAAGTGTCACATGCACAGCCATCGCCCCTCCCTCCCTCTTTCCCTCTCCCTCCCTTCTTCCATGCCACATTGGCGCTGTCGGGTTCCTGTTGCAGAAGAGATTGCTGCAAGCTGCCATTCTTCCATTCACTGCTCAACACCCAATCGCCACGTTGTAGCCCACACTGTCCTTTGAGCTGTCCTCTTGCACCCATATACATATAAATACCCTCACAAATACACTCATCTCTCATTCAATCACTTGTTTTAGTACTGACAGAGTTAGGAAAACTTGCTACTCGTTTTTTTCCTTCATAGTTTTGGTCTTGAATCACAGCTTCTTTTCTTTTCTTGCTGCAGCAGCTACTTAATACCATCAAGTACTTGCAAATTGTTGTAGGAGCTACTGTAAATTTTATTGGGTTTTTGTTTTTTTTTCGGTGGGGGTGTGGAGTGTTGTGCACAACTTTTTTCAGTCTCCAGCTAAATTTGTTAGCTGAAAACAGAAGAAAAGAACAACAAGATGAGCAGCACAGTTGCAGCCACAACAGCCGGAGCAAGAGACCCAGCCTGCTGTCCATTTGGTGTGCCCTTGTGCTTCGAATGCGGTAGTGTGCGTAACCCTTGCCATTGCAGGATTCTGGGCCCAACCCTGGGGTTCATCGCTTTCGCAGTGGCGGCAGCTGTGGAGTGGCCAGTGGGTGCGTTCGTGTACTGCTTCCGACATGTGAAGGGACGTCGCATCATGGCTCAACCCGCTGCAGTGGTCTACCCTCGTGTTGCATCCTGCCTGCCCATCTGAAGCAGCTGAAGAACAACAACAACATCTGCACCAAATCTGTAACCTAGACTATTATTTATTTATTGACATACATGTTGCTGCTGATTCCTATGAGGAAACTCTGTCGCATGGGTGAGAGAGCTAGCTAGTGATTCTGTGATTCTGAACTACTAGGCATGGTGAGTGAGAGAGATGTCCATGGATTTCTTCCTTGGTGAGCAGATCATTTATTATCATGATCAGCAATTCTTCTAGTAATTAGTTGTCAAGCAGATGGGATAATAATTGTGTACACAATTAAATGTTCTGAACAAACAATTCTTCTTTCAGATTTGACTGTTTGAAGATCATGAACTTATAATTTATTGTTCCTTTGCATACAGTTGCTTCCTATGAGGAGAGTGTTCAGGTGAGGTGATTAATGCATTTCAGAATATTTCAGAGTTTCAACAATAGTCTCTAATCTAAGTATGCTAAGTCCACAAGTAAGCTTCAAAGTTATTATCCTGGGTTCAACTGTGGATTCAATTCAATTTTGTAGAATTTCCACAAATTGCTCTTAGTTGTTTCTTTAGAATTAATTAGTGTTGAACATGAGTCCGAAGTACACAATGTGATTCTTTTCTTCTAGTACCTGTGAGACATAGATTTCTTCATTTGGTGAGCAGATGAGATTTGAAATGCTCAAATGCTCAATGTGCTGCCAAGTTGCTATTCATCAGCCATTCTTCTGAATAGTTGTCAAGCTGAGATTGTGTACAAAAATTCAGCAATTTTTTTTGGAGATTTTTTCATAGACAGATGTAGTGTATTGCTAACTGACATTGTGATCTAAAGGAAGAAGTGTGTGGGCCCAACTAATTTCTCCTTCAAAAATGATTCCTAAACTCCAATACCCATATTCCACACCATGCATCTAAAATTTACAAAATCACTGCCAAGAAATCTCACTCATCAAGGCTTTCCAACATTAGAGTACAACCCCAATTTCTGTAATTTTTTTGGTTATTGTTTTGTTGTATTTTCTTTAACAAATTTGTATTCAATATGGTACCCAATAACTGCTGCATTGTAAGTCTACAGATCATGAAACCACCTAAGTGCAGCCCTTCTCATAAGTGCATTCCATGGGAGCTCTCAATGTGACAAACAACACAAACAAGGCTTGTGTCACACTGTGGCCTTGCCATTTACATGAAAAAGGATCTTTAAGGCAAAAGAAGAATTATGGAAACTCAAATAGCTCACCATGCAAAAATATAATCTTCAAAAAATCCTCTAAAAGCAACCAAAATCCTTCAAGATATTATAACTCTATATCTAATCTCAAGTTTCAACACAAGCCAAGATATCATCTTTCAAAAATCCTCATAAAAATAGACCTACTACCTAGAGGCCAAAATCCCTTAAGCTACTATACTCTATAATGAATCTAAACACAATACCCTTGCCTTGGTAGGCAAGGCCAACAAACTACCTTTTCATAAGAGATAGACTGTGATAGACAATGATAAGAGCCCAATTGAATAAAAATATTTTAAATTTTGAATTAATTTCTCATGACAAAAACTACTCAAAATTCAATATCTCCCATCACCTTAGGTCCAAAAATTTATGAAATCGCCTCAAAAAAAATCCCCACTTGTCAGAGGCTGTCAAAGGCTTTCTAGCAATACCAAGATCTTGCCCCAATTTCCCTAAAAAGATTAATTTTGATTTCATTGAATTTTCAATGACAAAACTATTTGATATTTAATAACTTTTGCAACATAAGTCTAAACATTATCAAATCACCTCAATGCATGGCTACTCATTGATACTCATTGAGTGCTTTCCAAGGGCGAAAAGCATGGTGGAGGGTGCCATGATCTCCCCTTGACAAACAAAACCTACAAAACAAACAAACAACCTTCTTAATACATAGATATCATGTTTGGTGACAATCCAAAATAGTTGTCATCAATTGCATCATCCTAAACCACAATGTCCAACTAACAAATGCCAATGAATTTCGAGATTTTCATCCTATGATGGTGGCCATACCCATTAGTCAGCCTTGGGAGTGTAAGATGTTATGCAATCCAAATTCACTTTTAGCAAAACAAACAATGAAGTGGTGTGTAAATAAATTTAGCAAGACATTTTCCCTTCCAATTGGCACACCAAAATTTGAACCAAAAGGTTTGGAGCTGCCTTAACCTAGGGTCAGTTTTGTCATTAAATAATTCTTCAAATATTGGAAGGAATTTTTGTGAAAATATGAATTTGAGGCATTAAAAAATTATTGTAATTATTGCATGATACAATCTGAATAATTTCCCTACTCATATAACGATATCATGATAGACTAAATTGTACATCATGATTTAATATTTTGACAAAAAAATATTGGTTTTGTGAATGTGGAAGTTAACCCTAGTCTACAATACTCACGAAACCTTGGAAGGCCATATTAATGATGAAAACTATTGAAGCTGAAACCCAACATTCTATATAGATTTTTTTAATATTGTAAAACTTTGGTGGAAGCTAATGTAACAAAATAAGAGACTCTTATCAGTCTTTTTTTTGGCAAAAATTTTCATACAATGTGAAAAACATTGAAAAATTGGTTGCATATTCCTTGTTTTTGTGAGAAAAGAAATCAAGTTTGGAAAAATATTCAATTTTTTTACTACATTTGCAACTTGGATTTTTAGTTTGGGGGCATTTTTTAATGTGAAATTTTCACTTTTTGGACAAGTTTTTGAACCTTGTTGCCATTTAATGTTAAATCCCTCTTCGAATGCTTGCAATTAATGCAAAATTAAAAAATTGAAAAGAATAATTGCCTTATATTTTAGAAAGAGAATTATGGGGGGTAGGCTTAATGTTTTCTTTTTTCATTCTTTTCATATCAAAATTTTGGAAAATTTTAACCCAAAAATTAGCAAAATTAATCACATGTACACTAGGAAAAAAAAAATCCAAAATTTTCCCAATTTCTTTGTCAAAAAATAACAAAATTTCACCATGAAAAATAAAACACACAATGTAGGTATAATAATATGCTATTATTTTTTGAGAGTGGGTTTTATAGGTGTAGCATAAAGCTTGAGGTCATCAGCTTTACTAATTGTAAAGACAAGTAAAGGCCTGGGCCCCAAGCTCTACCAAAATAAGGGCTTGCATGAGGTGAAGCTGAGCATGAGCCTGATTCCAGTAAAGACCCACGAGGCTGATGGCATTACCAAGTGTAAAAAGACCTATTCCAAAAGCCAATTGCAACGAAGTGTGTGTCACACTGTGGCATTGCCATTTACATTTTTAAAGTATGTTAAGGCCAAAGAAGAATTATGAAAACTCTAATATTTCATCATGCAAAAAAACATAATCTTGAAAAAAAGTCCTCTAAAAGAAACCAAAATCCTTCAAGATATTATAACTCTATGACTAGTCTCAAGTTTCAACACAAGGCAAAATATCATCTTTCAAAAGTCCTCATATAAAAATAGACTTATTACCTGGGGGCCAAAATCCCTTAAGCTACTATACTCTATATTGAATCTGAACACAATATCATTGCCTTGGTAGGCAAGGCCAACAAATCTGAAAAACTGGTTTCATTTGCAGTTGCCTATGAATAAAATATAGACCTAAGAGCATCTCCAACGGTGCTCAGTATGTGACTCCAGACAGTACAAGCAGCTTAGAAAATGTAATGCTCCAAATGCAACTGCAAAGATAGATTGAAGAAGTCAAGACCCAAATTTCAACAATCTTGAAGAAGTCAAATCCCCAAGTACAAAAAATTGGGTGGGAATTCAAGCGCAAACAGATCCCAAAACCAGAGTGTAGATTCCCATCCTTGGCAGCCAGAACTTTTGCTGGCTATCATATATGTATATATATATATATATAGCCAAAATGAAACATTTAAATTTAAATGTGCTTAAATCTTATGCCTTTTGAGATTTTGCAGAATAGCCATAAGATTTTAAAGAAAGATATGATGGACAGTTTTAAGAAAAATCGCCAGATTTCTAATCATGGTTTAATTAGGTAGCCAAAAATATAGAAGAATTTTTTTTATAAAATTACTTTCACATTTAACTTGTAGCCAGATTTGGCTAAAATCTTCCTATGGATGATCGTCACTTTGGCTATAACACAAAATTGCCAAAGAAAACATTGATCTTTGGTCCCCAGTTTTAATGCCCAAAAAAATAGGTACTGTATTCCAGAATCCAGTCTCCAGTGGGAAAACCGGCGTTACCCAGTTGGAGTAGGTGGCGTGTAGACCGCACTACCGGCGTCACCCAGTTGCCTTTCCTGGCTATATCCGGTCCCGGTCGTCGCTCCAACTGGTTTAGTGCTCTTCCAAGCAAGGGACGCACGCGAAGGGCCGTGAAGTGGAGAGGAACGAGCGATGACCGATTTTGTTGCTCTGTTTTTCGGAGTTTTGGGAATTTGATTTCACTGTAGGAGAGTTCGCAAATTTGCGTCTGCGATCTTCGCGTTTTGAGCAAGCAGCGACTTGAAGAATCGGCTCTCTCTTTTTTTGGGGGGTTTTTTTAGGGTTGGCAGATTTCTTTCTTCCTTTCTTCCCCATTGTTTTGATCTTTTTATTGGGGAGCTCGAATTTGGTGTATACAGCAGATTGGAGTGGAGAATTGTGAGTTCAATCTTTCTTGGCGTATTCTGAGCTGCGGGAGTTTGAGGCTTGAGTGTCGTCGATCTGTACCTATTCAGTTTTAGGGTTTGTGTGGGTGGCAAACAGAAGCGGAAAGAACGTTCTTGGTTGATTGATGGGTAGGGTTTGGTCGTGAGAGGAGAGTTGGGGGGGGAACCCACGAAAGGAGTTGGAGGAGAACAAGCAACAAATGATACCTACGAGGATGTGATCGCACATGAAGCTGGAGTACCTGATCTTCTAGACTAATGGCCGCGGGAAGTAGTAGTAGCATGCCACCACCCAAGCCTGTTCCAGCTTGGCTCAACAGTGCAGCCTGGGCATCCAAGCCTAGATCACCTGTAAGGTCTTCATATTCTTTCAAGGAGATTGGCACTATTCAAAGAGACAAATCAGCACCTCCTTTAGCAGAAATTGGTGCTCAGGAGGATAACCATCCGAGCAGCAGCAGTGGTGGGACTGTCAGAGGAGGAGGAGGAGGAACTCAGCAAACAGATGCATTGAACCAAGCTCGGGGGAATGGTTTGGAAGCATCTTCTCAGAAGGTGAAATTTTATTGCTTTCTCTTGTATGAACATGATGGTGGGTTTTGTTTTTTCTTTCTTAATTATTTTGGCACTCTTATTTTGTAACAAGTGGATTTGTCGGCCCGTCCTCCCTAGCACAATTTGAGGAGCTGCCTTTTCTGGGTAAGAACCCTCTGTGTCAAATCCCTGCATGCTGCTTGAAGAATTTTTGCCACTGTTGGTTTCAATCAATCTGGATTTCCATAGTCCTGAGAATTCTTCTTCCCTGCACTGGAAATCCAAGTGGAAGCCTGAGTTTTTGTCATTGCTACTCTTAGTCCCTTCTTCAGTGTGCTTCCTTTTTGTGTTGAAGAAGAGTGGTGTCAAATCTTGTGCCATGCCACACATTATCTAATATCAGCTGGTGTGTTTTCAACTTCAAATCCTGAGGTCATGTGAACCGGGTTGTTCAGCTTGAAAGGATTCTGAATCTATCCAGTGCTTGGAGTCCTAAATGCAAAAGATGAGGAATGTGTCCAGGTTGCAGTTGATTGGACTATTATCACATGCATTTGGGGCTCATTTATTGTTGACTGGTATAATTGCAGATTTGGTTGAATTCCAATCAAGCCACATTATCAAGTGCTGGATCACCCCAACCATTGTCGCCTACTGTCGATGAGAATTCGGACAAAAGTGCTGGATCTTATGACTCTTGGGTCACACTTTTTAATACTGAGGTAGATATGCTGTAGAACATCAGATCCAAATACCTGCAGCAACAACACCCTCCTTAGGGTTTTCTTGTCATGGTTGTAGACCCCAAACTTGACCTGGATTGAAGGCTTATTTTTTGATTGCCTAGATTTTGGCCCCCTCATGCTCCACTGGAGTGAATTTTTCCATCACTTCTTTCATTCATTTCCAGTCCCACTTCTTCTTGTCGAAACGTGGAATTAACTGCTGAAACAAATATTGCAGCATTGTTACTTTAGTGGGTTTTAGTTTTGTTTGGTAATCAGCTTGTCTCTGCTATTCATGAAGGTGATGGTCTGACACTTTGTAGGTGAGACTCATGAGTTTATGACTCATTCTTGTCATGTTAGTTTTGATTTTGCTGGAATGGACAGAATGGTTACCTTCAAAGTGTTGATTGTGGAGATTTCTCTGCATTCTCAGAGACATGCTTGTCAGTGATTGCTGATTAACTTGTGTTTTGTGGAAGCAGTTATCAAGGAGACGAATACATCTAGCAGAGTTGCAACGGTTGTCATCTCAAGGGATCCCTGATTCTGCAAGCATACGGGCAATCTCTTGGAAGGTGGGTGATATGCAGTTCAACTTTTTTTGAAGTGCCCTTATGCATAATCTGGGAAGAGGAAACAATAAGAGGGTACAAGCATGACAATGTGCAGTGTTTATTGTTTCTGAGAGGACGACAAATGGCTATGAAATCTTTGGGGTTTGTGACTGAATCTGGCCATAAATGGTATGTTTCCTGTGTGGATTACAAAATTTTGGTGGTTCCATGAGTAGAGAGAACTGTTTTCCATCTTCTACAGTCATTGGGGCATAGGTTATTGACAATCAAAAGAAAACGATGCAGGTCCTTCTGGGCTACTTGCCCAAAAACCAGGATGACTGGGCCACAGAGCTAGCAAAAAAACGTGCAGAGTACCTAATATTTCGCAATGAAATGATCATAAATCCGGTATGAGTTTGGTCATTTTTTTCATGGATCATTGACATGCACATTTTGTCCACATGGTGCTGTGTTTGGAGTTTGATGAGTGTTGGATGAGAGAGTACTGGGTTGAGGTGGTTCTAAATCCAGTAGTTTAGCATGTGCTATGTATCTGCAGTCAGAAGTGACAAGAAGGAAGGAGCAGATGGAAGCTATGAAGGCTGCAGACATGGAAGCGAAGGAGGGTCTTTTGTTGCGTCATGAAATCACTCATGATGATCACCCTCTGAGCCTTGGCAGCAGCAGTGTTTGGCACCAGTTTTTTCAGGTAAGTTTACTGCTAGGACACCCACAAAAAAGAATTCTCAAAAGTGAAACTGCCCTTCTATTCCCATCCATTTTGTGACCCCTCTCATCATCTGCTTTTACTCTCATTTGTGTATTTGTTTGAATGACTATTGACCGACGGTATTAAGGTACAAGAACCACAAAACAAAGTTCTTTTTGCAGGAGATAATATTTGTCATATGATACCACAAAATACAGGGGTTGCTTGGTGACCCAAGTCAAACAAAGGACATTGTCAATTTGAATGTGGATACTCTTGTGTTCCTGATGTCATCTAAGACAAATGTCTGAGTCCCATGGGGTCTAGGAATGAGTAGTCTCAGAGTATGGGAATTGGGGCAGGATACAGAGCTAGCAGAGCAGATCAATCGGGATGTGAAACGAACACATCCAGACATGGACTTTTTCTGTGGGCCCACAGCCTACGCTTATGAAAATCAGGTTTCTTGTTACCTTCTGCCTTGTTTCTTCTTCAGACCTTGCTTCTAGCAATGTAGTTTGTTTCCCTTGTGCTATCCCATCTCCTTCATGTTAGTTGATGCATGAATCATGACCTACAGTAAGAACACAACTGATGCTTTGTGAACTGACTTAATGAAGAACTGTTGATCTTCCACAGAGTTAGCAAGTAGGTTATAAACATTGACCACATGGGATAAGTCAGACGTTGTTGTAACAGTTGGGACGGTTCTTTGTCAGGAGGCATTAAAACGCATCCTCTTCATATTTGCAAAGTTAAACCCAGGGATTCGGTATGTGCAAGGAATGAATGAGGTTTTGGCTCCTCTCTACTATGTATTTAAGACTGACAAGGACGAAGACAATGCGGTAAGTGCCATAGTTTCCTGTTGTAGTGTTCAGGATGGTGGTTTTGACTGGAAAATCATGATACGTGGTTCCCTGCATTCTCAGGTGACACTGATGGCAATGCATGATGGTTCTTAATATGCAGTAATGGTGTGGGAGATGGCCAGGCACATGCAGAGGAGGATGCTTTCTTCTGCTTTGTGGAGCTCCTGAGTGATTTCCGGGATCACTTTTGTCAGCAACTGGACAACAGTGCAGTTGGCATACGATCTACCATATCTCAACTCAATGCACTGCTTCGGCGCCAGGATGAAGAACTGTGGCGACATCTGGAATATACTTCCAAGGTAAATGTCTCTAAATAATGGGTAAGGATAAACCAATCACTTGACAAGATATGCCCTAGGTGGCAGAGCCAAGCTTAGAATTCTGTTATGTCACAGTTGTGACTGGTGGTCGGATGGGTTCATTCAGTTCACGGGAGCTCTTGATTGCCTCTTGAGAGTGGCCAACATCATGACCAAGTCTTCCTCATCAAGACCGAGAAATATTACAGAAACTCATAAGTTTTGAGTGGATTCTTTTATACTTATCTACATCCACTCTCAACTGGTGATGAAGTCAATGGGGAGTAATGGCAGCTAGTCACTGCCATTCATGATAGTGGTGATATGACCACACTCATTCTTGTTATATTGCTTTGGTTTGGCCAGAACTGGCATGGATACTTTTGAATCTGCAATCTCATTGATATATTTGGTGGATCACTGGAGTGCAAAGGGGATTCATTTATTTTAGATTATGGTGGGGGCAGAGACGTTACTTGGGTTGACAGATGAGCAGGTTAGTGTCACATAGAATCTCATTTGTCAAAGGATGTGTGATGTTTACACTTCATTTTCCAACAGGTAAATCCACAGTTTTATGCGTTCAGGTGGATAACACTACTTCTGACACAGGAGTTCAGCTTTTTTGACTCACTCCGTCTCTGGGATTCTCTTCTTAGCAATCCTGATGGCCCACTGGTGAGTGTCTGTCTTTGTTCTATTGAGGAAGATCCTCAAGGTGTATCCACAAGAAGATTCTGAGTGACAGTTATGATGTCATGAATATGTAGTTTCTATACATTTTCTCAGTTTGACAGTCTTAGTGTGTATGGACGATTCTGATACAGCAGATATAAATGTGTTGGGGGGCATAATTCTGCAGGAGATTCTGCTTCGTGTATGCTGTGCAATGCTTCTTTGTGAGAGAAGCCGGCTACTGGCCGGTGACTTCACCACTAATCTCAAGCTTCTTCAACACTACCCTGCTGTAGACATCCAGCATCTGCTCCGAGTTGCTGATGGTTTGAGTTGAGAGGATAAGATTTCTACCACAAAAGCTAGTGCATTTTTTGCTTGGAGTATTTCTATCTGATGGAGGGTTATTACTCTTGTTTATGCACTCCATTTGGGAATGAATGCTTGACCTCTGAAAGTGTACATGAACTCAAATGGGAGCATACATGGCAAACTCACTGCCAACATGTCACTGCCAATGTTAGTAGGGACAAGTCACACTTAAGGAGAGTTCTTCCCAGCTTTGGAAAATGGTTAATTGAGGCTTTAAAACTTGTCAGTGGGTTGACTCCCATCATGAACAGTTGCGGCTCACTTCAAATTTTAGTTACAGCCAGTTAGCTAGCATATTGAGTGGAATATATATCATAAAACTGAAGACATGGTCAATATGTTCTACTGATGACATGAACTATTTCTTTGTGCCTTGTACATTTTTTGCTTAAGAGTATTAGTAAATTGTGTCATGAACAATTTTCATTATTGGAAAGTTGGAGGTTGGCTGCTTGGGTTTTGAACAGGTTCAATAGATTTTTATTTTCAAAGCTGGAAATGAATGAGTGTGGCACTCCAATCAGCTGGATTTGTTATAATGCATGTTATGAATTATTTGTTTTGTTATTTAACGAGGTTCTATTTAGTTATGTTGAGGACAAGTCCTGCATGGGGTTTTTTTCTTTTCCCCTATATAATTGAGCTTTTCACAATCAGTAGTAGGCTAATGGGTAGTTTTGTAACTGCTACTTTTATGTAAGGGTGATTTATATTACTTCACTTTCATTTCATTTAACTTGTTTTTGCAATCTTTTACCCAACCTTTCATTTGTTGTTTTTCTTGCAAAACTGTTGATACAGACTGATAGATTGTACTGTATGCAGAGGCCTTGCCTAAATAGTTCATGTTATGGTGACTTTGTAACTATGCGATTACTACAATGTTAACAAACTAAAAATGATGGAAGTATAGGTTACAACTCTGTTATTTTGACCACCTATCAAACAGCAAATCATTGTAAACTAGATTTTCCAAGATGTTTGGTACTTCAACTGGACTTACATCAGGCTGGTATTTAGTAGATATAGAATTTCTTGATTATTATTTTGGTCCAAGGGTGGAGTTTTTACTTGGTTAAATCTTAGTTTTCTAGTTTAAAATTTAGTATTTCCATACAATTTGCAGGTCAGTCTCCTGGACCTACTAAGATGTAGAATGCAAAACTGTAGTTGGTTACTTCATTCCTGAAGTATAAGCAAAATATGTGCGCAATGAAAAACATGTGGGAACATTGGACAAACTGACCCTCGGCTACAGCAAAGAAACACCCATGAAATTGGAATACATCCAAAAAATAATGGTTATATTCACAGCTAAAGCCTAATTCCATCATCGTGTGAGGGAAACAGCAGCCTTTTTCATCTCATGGAGAGCATCGAAGCAAAATTGAATAATCATCTCTGGGTCAGGAATGATGTGCTTGGCACTCATAACTACCAAGGTGATCTTCCCACAGTAGCTCTGCATGTAGACACAAAAGGACTGCATCCACAAGAAAAAACAGAATCTCTTCAGAACACCAGACATGGAAAATTGCAAGTCTAGCTCTGATAGAAAAGAGGACCATGTCGGCTATTACTCTAACCATTTCATCAACATGACATGCTAAAATATACAAAAAGATGATTCTAAGTGATTAGAATACATTTCATGATGATATCTTCATACTCATACTGTAGGGCTGCAAGTTAGATTAGTTTTGAGTTTGTGGGTTTGCATTGTGCATTTCCGAGGTTTGGGTTTTGGATCGCACACTACAAACAGAGATGCTCACCTGTGGGATTCCAGCAACAACAGGAAACATATGAAGAATTGGGTTGCCACCCAGCATGATTTGCTCTGCAGGGCCTGGCAGATTTGACACTAACAGTGTGGTCTGGGTGATTTCACGCCATGTAAGTAATTTTATCAGCTGCAAACCAGACAAAGCTCATGCATTCAGATGTTTTGTCCAAACAGTACAAACACTAGTGTTGGATAACCATCAACCTTAATCTGAAGCCCAATATAGGTGTCCGCAAGAAAGCAATTCTACTGTCACACCCCCCAGAGAATCCACAACTTCCATAAACAAAACAGATGGCAGATCTGCAAGATGGGTTTAAGAAAAGGAAGCATACACTTGGGACACCACAGTATGCGAGCACTGTTCCAACCCAAAATGTAAACCGTCCACCAAGTGATGCCTTTATGCGCTCACTCACTTTCATGGCTGCACGTACATGCTCAAGAGGGTCACTGAACTGTTTGAGAGAAAATGGGAAGATCCAGAAGCCAATGCAGTTTCCCCAGCGCACTTTGGATCCCTTTTCCATCATGGCAGGTAGCTCCTGCAACCAATGCCACAGTTGATCACCAGCCATAGACATTATGCCCTTTGCAATTTCACTCTTCACTTAGGTGAATTTTGCAGAAACTGTATCACTTCTCAACTTCAATAAAAAGGAATCAAACTTTTCTTAGGATGTAGTTGGATTCTAGTGCCAAGCCTTCATGTATAGCTGTTACCTTGAGACCAGATGTGGCAAGAAGAATATACTATCTCCCTATCAAACTACATGGGAATCATGGATAGTAGACAGCACAGATGGCTCACAACCAGAAGCAGTTTGCATCAAACAATGCCCTCCAGGAGGATGGACCCAGCCAGCAGCTGGAGACTTTGAAGAGTGGAGACAGTCTTGTTCTCAAATTGTACTATTCATATTTAATATTCCTCAAGGCTAAGGAGCACAGAAGGTAGCAGGATGACCTCAGATTTTACCAGTATTGGAAAGGTACCTGCAGGCCTCCTGATTTTCTGACATTCTCCATTGTGATTGCCCGTACTCGCAGTTTTTCTAATTTTGATGAACATTTCTTTGTTTGATAAACAACACCATTTCCTGCTGTATCATCATCAAAGCTCACTTTATGCATGTTCTTGACATCTCTTTGGGCTTCCAGCTCCTTGCCTTCACCGACTGTCAAATACCACATAATGTCAAGTCATATTGAAATGCTTGAACATAGGGAAATTTACTAGCTGCTGCAAGATAAATGTTTGTACTCTAAGAATATATAGACTCCTACTTGCACTGACAGCTGAATTGACACCTCTAAGCAATCCACCCTCCCTCTGTCAGGTCCCTGAAGAAAGTCATCAGCTCTCAACAATGATAATGATGATGAATGTTGGTTCTGAACAAGCAGAGCCAATCATTGGATTCTAAGAGGCATCCATTGACTCTTAGACATTCTGGCGAAAAATTCTGTGTTGACCAAGACCTTCCTTACAAGTTCTTTGGCAATGATTTCATACAACTATATTCTACAGATTGGAGTCATGGGTGAGGACTCAGGTAGGTAGGGTGGTTTCAAATCTACAGAAGTAATTGCTGATGACACCAAATGCAAAACAAACTCTTTTGATAAAATCAACAACAGAGCAAAACAATGCTTTCCATCTGAACCCTCCACAAGCAAACTTCTGAACAACAACAATCAAGTTCCTCACCCAAGAACCAGGAGAACATAAACAGAACTCACACATTCAAAAGAGAATATGGATAAAAATTACATGCACAACTTTAGGGCATACACACTAGAGATCTTGCTATACAGATCATTACCTGCAGGATTGGGATGGGTTTGCAGATAGCGCTTGAGAGATGCATCCACCATTCCTAACAACACATCATTGAGTGTCTGCCACAACAACACCAGTATTAGAAAGTACCAGCCAATTGTTTCAGCCATAGGAAAAAAAAAAAGTTCTCTGCACATATTCACATGAAGGTTCCTTGGGTTGCAATGGGCTTCAAATGAAGATTTCTTTCATGGGTTGCAATGGGTTTCTCCTGGAAATCGCTCACAGATTGGAACTTGGGAAGCATGCATGCAATGCTGTGAGGAATCATGTCAGAAAATGAAGAATCCTTGGAAGAGAACCCTTACCCCACCAACGGCTTTCTTCACAATCCGCATGTCGTCCATATCGATTGTCATACGTACGAGACGCTTCTGTTCTCTCTGCACCCTTCGAGAACAACCCCTGAGGACGGTGTTGCTGTCTTGCAAGAAGACCAATGTTGTTAGTAAGTACGCAATAGCGCAAACCGTGTTCCACAAGAAGATGAGCGTCTTCCAAATGGACTGAACAACAGAAGGTCGAAGAGTGAGCTGCTGCTGCTCCTGTGGTGGTGGAGGTGGTGTCCGGTTCCGACATCCAATTGGAGGCGGCTTCTCAGGATTATCCGTCAGTCGTGTCGATGCAAACAGAAGGGACATGACAGCGATTCCATCTCCAAGACAATGATGTATCCGGAAGACTATATGTGCAGGCGCATTCCCTGACGTTGTTCCATTCAGTACGTGACATTCCCATAGTGGACGTGTGTAAGGGATGGGTGGCGCGGTTGCAAGCTCCGCGACGTAGTTATTCACGAAATCTGGCGCTGCCATGTCTGCTTTGGAAATGCCGGTTGGCTCGAAGACTATGACGTCCATGTCCACTTCTGTGTGTACCCATGTGGGACACCCCCTTTTGTTCTTCCTCTGCAAAACAGAAAAACCACCCAACACCACAAAGAAGATCAGTAGCAGCAGCAGAGTCCTGTTCTGAATGACAAAATTACTTCTAGGATCACGTCACCTGCAGGAACGTGAGCACCCACCCCACACACACAACCGAAAAGAGTTCCTCTCTGAGAGTAGAATCTACATGAAAGACGACAACAACAACAACAACAAAAACAAGCAGCCTAGTACCACAATGCTGGAGAAATATTTGTTCTGCAGTAGCGTGTTGCGCAGCGTTAGCTTCAATTGTGCCAAATCCACGAGGTTTTGGAACCCAATGGTACACAGACCAAAAAGTTCAAGCTCAGGTTCAAGAAACATTCTGCCAAGGGGTGTGAGAGGCTCCTCCTCCTCCGGCTCCTCTGCATTAGCAGCAACAGCAGCTGCAGCTTGTGAGTCCTCATCACAAGATCCCCCTGCCACAGAGATGACTACATCTTCCCGCCTACTAGCCTTAGTTTGAAGACGTGGTAGGTTATTCATCAGCTCCTCTTGAGAGGTACAACCACCCCTCTCAACTTGAAGTGATCCCATGGGGCTCTTGGAACCTTTCTGAAAACCAAGGTTCACGACATTCACAACTTAATTGTTGAAAGACATCCAGCAAGTTTCAGGCAAGCCCAGGATCCTGCTTTTATCCTTGCAAATTCACACACAAAAAGAGAGAGACACACACACACACACACGCACACACGCATACACAAAAACAGAGACAGAAGAGAAAGAGCTGCTATGGAATGTAAATAACACTACTGTGAAGTCCAGGGAAGTGTGAAGGAATTTCTGTTTTGTCCTATTTGCACTCTTGCACTTAGATTTGGTTGTTGTATTTGGTACCCCTTTTTTTTTTTTTTTTTTTTTTTTTCTCCCCCAAAAAATTTTTTTTTTTTTTTTTTTTTTTTTTTTTTTTTTTTTTTTTTTTTTTTTTAAAAATTTTTTTT
>Ga0116231_10003611_pt1 | contig 32018 bp, 8 predicted proteins | sample S1TSphgellanicum_2_FD_89695 | JGI IMG/M metagenome (GOLD analysis project Ga0116231, IMG submission 89695) | Host-associated microbial communities from peat moss isolated from Minnesota, USA - S1T2_Fd - Sphagnum magellanicum MG | ecosystem: Host-associated > Plants > Peat moss > Unclassified... | reverse complement strand
TTTTTAAAAAAAATAAAAAAAAAAAAAAAAAAAAAAAAAAAATGTTTTTTTTTTTTTAAAAAAAAATATTAATTTTTAATAATTTTTTTTTATTTTGGTTTTTTTTTTTTTTTTTTTGAAAAAATCTTACTACATCTTGAATTTTTACTTTTTTTCTTTTTCTTTTCTTACATTTCAACAAGTAAGATCATTAGAGACAAAAGGGAGTAGAAGAATTTTTTACTTTCTCTTTTCTTTTCTTACATTTTGACAAGTAAAATCACCATGAACAAGAGGAAAGGGAAGGATTCTTGTGGTAAGGGCTATGTATTGGTGTTTGCATATGATGGTATCACATGTGCTTTCAATATGCAAGCATTGGCTCTCAAGGCACGATGGAAGAATAAATAAATTTTGAGCAATTGTTTCAATGCTATGAATGTAAGCAAACACACAAAGTGAGTTTTTGAAAGGCAATCCAATTTTACATATTAGATTGTTGTTGGGTTTTTTTATGAAGAAGGTATTCAAACGAAGAACATGAATCTTTCATGGTATATTTTGCTTTCTTCATGAAAAATCAAGTCCATTTTTGCAAAGGCAACACACAATATGAGAGACTATATTTTGTTTGAAAGTAGAGTTATAATGTGATTACAAAGGTTCAAGTGTGGAAATATATTATGTATAGGAGATGGATATTGAATTGTCAAAAACACCATATGTGTAATTGTCAAAGAAATTTGCAAATTGGAACAAGTTTGGAAGAATGTGTTCCAACATTCTCAAATGAATTCTTACAAGTTGAAAATTGAGATTTTATGGTGTCCCAAATCTTTGAAGCAAGGGGGGTCAAACTTGTCCAAAGTGTTATTTCTTTAGACCATTAGAAAGATTTTGAAATATATAAAACAAAGTCACATTCCCCATTTGAAGATTTGTAACACAAGTTATGACCAAAATAATGTTTGCAAATCAAAATGGTCATTCAATTCCTAATCATCAAAATGTCGAACAAAAGAGTTTAAAAACCTTTGATTAAAATGTGACATAAAGCATTAGGTCTTTTTATGGGTTACAACCAAGGTTTCTTTTTGTGGCAAATTTTCACCACCTAGTGACAAAAAAAAGAGGTTGGCGAATCCAACAAAGGGATTTTTGAATTTTTTTTTTAATTGCCATATTTGGAAAAAAGAAAAGTTAGAAATCACCAAATTTAGACAATGTGTTCCATTAGATCGCCAGAACTAGGCAAGATTCCAAAAAAGATCTATTAATCCACCAAAACAATTGCCATTTATTGCTAATCAATGTTAAGGATCATCACTAGTACACCTACTTGAGGAATTTGAAAAGAAAAACCCTAATTACATTTTTTCCCTTGATAGATTTTAAATGAAAATCCATATAATGAAATTATGAACCCACAAAATAATGAGATTCATAACTTGAAAAAAAATAAAAGTCCCAAAATTTTTAACCATTTCAATATAATCTTCACCACCATTTACAAAATATGCTATAGGGTTTTTTCAATGATGAAAGAAGCATTCATCATTCAAAAAACCCTATAATATTAAGGGGTTTTCCTCTTGCAAGCAACATCATTGATTAAAATGTTTGTCTATTGCAATGTAAATCCAAAAGCAACATAAATATTTAATATTACATGAAAACACACATATATATTTAAAATTAAATCAATTTTGTTTTTTCAAATCAATTACAACAAGTAACCATTTTAAGGAAATAATCATTATTATAATAAAATTTAAAATTATTTTACATCAAAATAACTTTCTTGTAATTCATATTCCAACACTTTAATACTAATAGCATCTAATTTTAATATATTAGTGAACCATTGTACCATTGCCCCAAGTGGGGTCATCTTCAAAGCCTTTTTTAAAATATAATTTTTTAGGAAACCAAGGCTCTAAAAAACATGACTTCCCAAAAAAACTCAATTGTGCAAAAATCTTATTGGTCCAAGTACTATGAACTCGTGTCATTGGTTCAAGTGTTAAGGTTTGGGATATGAAAAGGCAAACATAAGCACCAATTTGATAAAGATGCATTGATTGGTTGAAAAAATAAGTTAGTAGAATTTAATTAATTTCCATTGACAAAAATCACTTTAAATTCAATAATTTGTTTGTTTTATTGGTCCAAAGATTATGAAATGGCCTTTATGTACACTACTACTTCATCAAGGGCTTTCCAACAATACCAAAAAACATAATGAGAGGCCCCACTATTTGAAAGGGTCAAGGCATGGACACACACAAAACAAACATCTATCATAAATTATTAAATCATTATAATATCCAACCCATACCAATTGTGCAACATCAATGGGCAATTGGTAATGAACATTGAAAGAAATTTATTACATCATCTTATTGGCTAGTTTAGAAAATAATATTATTTGTTGAACTTTCATACCAACCTAGTCTAAATATTGACCTCAATATTCTCATACTTGGATATTAGACTAATTTGGTCCTTAATAATATTGCCTTTGTTATATAATAAATTTAAACTAAAAATTTGTATACTTGTTGAAAATTGGGAATTATGAGTATGGAAAACAAGGAAACAAAACGAAAAGATGTTTGATTTTGTCACAATTGATGGTTCTTTTACTAATCAACATTGATCAATACTATGTATTCATTATTAAAGAAGGGACATCATTTGAATCAACAAGTTTAACAATTATTTTGCTACTTTTTTTATTACATATAGCTATTCCATTTCTTAATATTTTATTTTATTTTATTTTATGAACTTTAGAAATATGATAGGTATCATGTCTCATTGATCATACAAATTTGTATAACCCCATTCAACATTGTCATCTCTACACATCTAAGAATGGGATAGTGGCATTGGAGCCATTGTCCCTTGAAGCTTATACTAAGACCTAGAATGTTCACCATGTATATCGAATGTGGTTTTCTTCATGTTTTCTTCTGAAATTAACAATGGTAATAAAGAATTTAATGTTGGATTTAATAAATGTTCATGGCTCCCCACTCTCTTAGTATATTTGTATGTTGGCATGTATCAATGCAAAAACTAAAAATGTGCAAAATCCAAAGTTTGATATTTAGTGATGAAAATCATGAATGTAGCCATTGGCCAAAAAACAAATGTTTGCAATTCAAACATATAATGCTTTAGAGGTGTTACAAGAGAAAGGGGATCAAGTCCAATGTAAGGTTTTTGGTGATGAAGGGCACAAGTTTTAAGAAAAAGTTGAAAATGAAAATAACAACCACTACCAAAACCCTAATGTTCTATTCATTTTCTACTTTTTTTGGTTTTCAACTTAGTTTGATGGTGCTTTGTTGACGGACTTCCTTAAAGCTCATTTTAAAATAATTAATGAGTTGTTTCAAGGAAAGATGGAAGTTTGAATGATTTTAAGGCCCATTTTAACCTAGTACAACCATGGAGCACCTTGGGGAGGCAAGCTTGGAGGGTTTATGTGTGTTAAAAGCTTTATATAATATGAGTTTGTTGTGACAAAAAAAGGGTGGTAACTAATGTTGTGCAATTTTATTTTTTTAAACCTTCAATTTTGATTTTGATTCTTTAAAAGAAATTGGAGGTTTCTTGGGTGTAGGTTTGAGTCCAATTTTTTCTCAATTTATAACCATGTAATTTTGGTTTTGACACAAGTTTTCAAATTTAAGAACCTCTAAATTCAATTCTAAACTAGGTTTACACATTCCCTATGTTAGATAATCTATAAAGAAAAAGTTTCATATTAAACTTGGGCTTCAAACTACTATGCACTATGAGTGACAAGCAATTTTTTTTTTGATTGTTTATGTTCCCATATGTCTTTCAATAGTTCATCATTATTTATGTTGATGTGACATTTAATTTGAATTAATATATATCTCATGGACATGAAAAGGCACATGTTAAATTTCCTTTTCATATCCATGTTGGTGGGTAAGGAAAATGAGTGAAGTACTTATAAAGACATAGTGTAGTTATTATGAAAGGATTTTGGTAATTATTAGGAAAGAAGTGAAGTGATTAAACTTGGAAATGAAATAGGTCTCTTAAGAGGGTCCATTTATGATTGGGGTACAAAAAGGAGTGTCTAACTGAAAAAAGATTGCAAAGGACAACTTTGAATTTTTGTTTATTTTACATTATTATAATTGTAGTGGATTATTGTATGGCAATGATGTCTTCTTAAATTAATAAAAATATTTTAAAATAATTTAGATACTATGCAAATGTCATTTTGAGTCCTGTAAACTAAAGGAATCAAGTGTCTAAACTACAATTTAAAAAAAAACAATAAAAAAAGACATAAAATCATACAATTGATTTCAAATATTTTGTACAACAAAAACATGCCCCCTTCTATGTTTACATGTTCATTGGATGAACTTGATGAAAAAATTAATCATACAAAAATTTCAAAGTCTTGAAATTTTGAAGGAAAGGCTTGTAAGGCAAAGGACTCATTTTTTAAACCATTTCATAAAAAAATTATGTTTGATGGGTTCAAAATGTTTAGTTTTAGATGCAAATCACATGTGCAAGAAATAATCTTGCTAAAAAACATGTTTGGTTGTCCATTGAAACTCATTTTGGGATTTTTTGGGATTTTTTGCATTTCTAGCATTAAACTAAAATATTCATACACAATTATGTATGAATGTGAACAATCACCATTAACACATGAATTATCTTATATTGGATTATTCAATTTTTCTCACTTAAGTTTGTTTCATGTAAATGTTATGTGTAAAAAATAGTTCCTAAAAGTCCTTAAGTTTTTTTTTCCTTTTTTGGTACCCCAACCATGAATGGACCCAAGAAGAATTATCTATGGAATTATCCAAGGACATCCATATGAAGGATTATGCAAAATCAATTGTTTAAAAATAACCATACAAAAGATTATGCAAAAAAAATTGTCATTAGAATTTAAATTAAGGTTTATATAAGTATGAAGTTCACCAACTAATAAAAAAAATTCAATTATCAAGTTGAACCGACTTGTCAACTTTTCAAAAAAATCACTTTGCCTATTTAAAAATCTACCCCTATTTTCAAGAATGTTTTTTCGTGGTTCCAATTTTGGGTCTAAATATAATAAAATATTAGTTCCAATTTCTAGTTCTTATGTTGGTTCCAACAAAAAGATGTGAATTTGGGTCCAAGTCATAAAAGCTTGACCTTGAACCCTTGGTTTTAACATTGGAAACCAAATACTTTCACAACATTGGTGATAGCATGTTCAAAATGTGATGGCAAGCTCCAATGATTGAACTATCTTTCCTTTCTAGCAAATCCACCAAAGTGTTGCTACTTTCATCATTAAAAAAACCCATGAATATTTTATAAATCACAACGCCACCATGGTGTTGTTCTATTCTCCCATCTTTGCTTTGCTTCTTGCAAACTTGTGCATGAGAATTGGGGGGTCAGAGTGGAGGGATTCTTGGGAAGGTTTTAAAAGTAATTACTATTATAGTGAGGAGCATTACGATTGAAAAAACCTTACCAACCTTAAAAAATGAAGAAACCTGGAAGTTTTCATTTATTCAAAAAGTTCATCAAACATTCCTTTTGATGAACCTATAGACAATGGATTATGTTTCCCTTCCTTTGATGAAGAGGAATCCCAAGGCTCAACAAACATTAATGATTTTAAATGCTAGTTTATTTTGGGGTACTTATGGTTGAAGGTGCTAAAATTTTGAAAAGCAAAAATAGTTCATGCTCAAAAAATGGTTATTGGATGTTTGATGGGTGGAAAGATTTCTTAACAAGCTAACCTTATGGAATTGTATGAAACTTTATTTTCATGAGTCCTTTATGTTTAAAAATCTCCTTACTCAAAGGTTTTTTGAAGTAAGATTTTCAAATGAGGTTGGAGCAATGGAGATTCAAAAGTTATCCATAGTGGAATGGAGTGGAACAACTTTCTTTTTTCAAAATGGTAGCCATGTAGATTTTAATTTTGTAGTCCAAGGTTTATCCCATCATGAAAGTTCCCACCAAGAAAGTTTCACACCTTGGATTTATCCCACGCTATGAAAGTTTAGTCCTCAAACATAAACAAATAGTTTTGCAATTCATAGGATTTCACCTTCCTTCCAAGCAAAATCGGGGAAATTTTGCACTTTAAATCTTTTGATTCCTACATCAATAGGCCAACATGTTCCATGGTATCCATAAAGGTTACAAGCATTAGTACGAGGCTTTCAAAGGGGATTTTCATTTTACCCCTTGATGAAAAAGATGACATTGACATTATAATGGAACATAAGATTTGATATTTGGGTATGCTTAGTTGATGTAAAAAGTGTTGAAGATTTGAACATTTTGTAAAGGCATGCACTATAATTATTCATTAATTATTAAAGTAATGAACGCCTTTAAAAAATCATGAAATGGAAGTGGTTAATTTCAAGAATAGTCCAACTAGATGGAGGTGACAAAATCAAAGTATAACTTGAAAGGTTTTCAATCAAAACTTCTGAAGAATTCAAGTGAAGTCAAAGAAACACCTTGCAATAAAGGATGGAAAGCCCATCAAGGATCCTAAAAATCCAAGGCATGGTTTTTAAAGTTGAAGTCGTAACAATTCTTTTGCATTAACACAAAGCTAGTAGAAATGGTTTCAGAAAAACCTTTCCAGCCTAACAAGTTTAAGAATGTTCACAAAGGGAGGACTTGATGTTGGATGAGGTAGAAAGTTCAAGCTTAGAAGTTCATACACTAATCTTTGATCTCCCACTAAACAAGATTGGTAAGGCCAAAGTTCTATGGACCAATGCCAACCCATTTGAGATTTGCAATGTTCACGGTGAAGAGTAGAAAAATGTGAAGAAATTAATTTCCAATTCATGTTTTTCTTCCAATCAATTCAATGTAACGAGCCTTTCAAAAAAACAAGAAAACCAATAGGAAAAAGAAGCATGACAACCAGGGACCCGTAGTCGGTCCTTATTTACATATAGTCGTAGTTGTAACTATCTATCCTCTAGCCCATAGATAGATAGTCGACTATAGTTCACTATATAGTCGACTACTCTGGCCTTGAATTAGTCAACTGTAGACTGTTGTCGTTTTCTCATTGCGAGCCTTCTTCTGAGCGATGGCAGACCCATTCACATCGTGTTGTTGTTGGATGTCACAAGTTGCTGTTGTTGGATGTCACGAGTAGCAAGTTACGTTTATTTTGAGTTTTTATTGACCCAACTACAACTGAGTAATAGTCGATTATGACCGTTGCTCGGTAGTCTAGTCGATTATGACCATTGCTCTGTAGTCTAGTCTATTATGACTGTTGCTCAGTAGTCTAGTCGACTATCTACGTTGCTCAGTAGTCTAGTCGACTATTTACGTAGATAGTTGGAGACTATAGTTAGTACATCGACTAAAAGTTGCATCGACTACTGGTCCCTGATGACAACCCATTGGATTCAAATAATCAAAAGGTTGAAAAATAAAATAGGTTTAATGAACAATAAGCTAAAATGTTTAAGAAAATTGAAGAACTTTAAGAGGTAAAGGAGGAAGAACAACATGAAGGGGATAAGTAATTTACAATACGTGGTAAAAAACATTTCTCTTCATCCACCTTGCATTCATCCTTCTTTGAAGTTCTTGAATTACTTTTAGTCCTTAACTTAAAAGAACTTGAAATTAAGTTTTGGCCAATTTTCAAAAAGTTCATGGAAGGAAAAGATTGTGCCTTGCTTACATCAAGTTCTTTACCTAGCTTGTTGGTTGATGTTAAAATCATGGAAATTGAAATAAATAATAGCCCATACAATATACAAAAAAAGAGGTGATTTATTTTCAACAATTTTAGATTACAAAATTCTTGAACATTCACCAAATTCAAGCCCATTGGGAATACATTCTTATTGGAATCGTTGTGGAAGTAAAATGTGGTTCAAGGAGGCTTTGATTGTGTAATTTTGGTGTTCATCCCAATGGGTGATACTTCAATTAGCCTCCCAAGAAAAGGGAAGTTCAAATGGTTGCAATTGGAGGCTATATCCATAAATAATGATTAACTTTATGTGGTGCATGTTTGTAATTTTTTGCTCTCAAAGTTTGGAAAAATAATTAAGTGTGTCAACCTTAAGGAAGGAAGGTTGTGGGTTAATTTCTTTCCTTAAATAGTTCGAAAAAAAAAGGATATGTTGAACATTTTTTAGTTGGCAAAAAAATAAAAATAAAAAACATTCAAACCAAGTGAAATGTAAATCATTGCTAAAGTCCATGATCTTTTAGGATTTGTGAAAAATATTGGGGTTTTGGATGCATCACAAAAAAAATTGATCAAATAAAATAATATTATTTAACACTTTAATGACAAAAAATATGATTTATGTTTATCAAATTTCACTGTATATTCAACTATAGTCAAATGACCTTGGGTGAGTTCTATGAATCCCAATTTCATATGATGAACATAGTCCTTAGGTAGGTATTGTTCTTGAAAAATGCATTGAAATTTTGTTCAAGTAGTTACCCCTCAAGTTGTTTTTCATCAAAACCCACCATTCTTCAACATTTATTTTCATTTGAAGAAATGTACTCTAAATCTTGTTAGTGTCTATGTATTCCTCATTAAAAAAATCCTTTAGGGTTTCAAAGAATGATGATACTTTAGATTGTGAGGCGATTTTCTATCCCTTTACTCCCGGTTCTATGAGGTGACTATATTTGAAAGTACATATGCTACCGGTGAAGGAAAAATGCAAGTGTAATTCTAGACGTTAAATTACATTTGTAGTTGAAACCAAGTAACTTACCTCCTATGCATCATTTATGATTTAAAATTGATAGATTTATTTTCCAAGCTCAAACATCTCAAATCCTAGAATTTTATGTCAAATTGTCATTCATTTAAACCGACCTTTAAGGGTTCAACACCATGTTCAACTTAGGTGCAAACCACCAGTCACTTGAAATATTATTCCTAACACATATATTATTCAAATCCAACTTGCCTTAGCTCATTAAAAAATTAACTACAAGGCGCACCTTGCTACCAAATCCTAAGTTCTGCAGCTAAACCAGTAAGAACTTATGTCATTAAATTCAAAAGGGTTTTACGAAAGTAATAAGTTCAACTTGGCTGCAGACCACCAGTCACTTGAAATATTATTTCTAACACATACATTATTCAAAGCTAGCTTGCCTTAGCTCATTATAAAGCTAACTATAAGGCGCACCTTGCTATTAAATCCTAAGTTCTATAACTAAATCGGTAAGAAGTTATGCTACTAAACCTGAGAGGGTTTGATAGATTTTTTTAAGATTCCAACCTCCCAACATTATCCCTACTCACTTTCATTTTTTCAAAACTATTACTAATGTCCATTCTATTTTCCTTCTTCCTCCCATCTACCAAGACTAATCATTCTTTTCTTCCTCAACCAGGTTGTGGGAACAAATATTTTCAAGATTTGAATTGAAAATTACGTCCAGGGAAAGAGAGCTTCAATGGTCCAAATTTGCCTTCTTAAAGAAAAGGAGAAGGAAAGAGGTGAAAGAAGATTTCAACTTGATGGCCAATGGAAGGTTCCAATGTTTGGTGGCCCTTAGAAGGTTCCATTGCTTGGTGGCCTTTGAAAGGTTCCATGCTTGGTGGCCCTTGAAGGTTCCACTGCTTAGTGGCCAATGGAAGGAGAAGGAGAAGCATTTTTTCCCTTTTTTTCATTTTTCCCCAACAAATTTTATTTAAACTTTCATTTTTTCCATTGATTTTAAGTACTTTATCATGGTTTTAGGTTGTTACTTACACATTTCTTTCTTTTTCCTTGATCTATAAATTACAACCCCGCATGTCGATGTAATAAGTCCTCCACACATTTATTGTTGATTTGATTTTGATTGAAAATATTTTTTCCTTTCCTTAAAATTATGGTGTCAGGTATGGCCACATTTTATGGGCTTCAAACTACATAAGTGAATGAAGAACCGGCTCTAGAAACATCTTTAAATTTGAGATTGACGTAGTGTCCTCATGATGAAGATCCTGAACCTCAAGAGGTGTGCGTTCATCTTAAAGTTGAACCCCTCAAGCTTGGTATTATTGCATTTTTCCAAACTCTCGCACCTTGGTGATCTTGTTGTAAGTCGACCCCATTTTTAGCGATGAACCTGAAACCATCTGTGAAGGTTGTTACAAGACTAAAGACACCTCTATCTTCACGTCGTTTTCAGTTTTCAATGTTGGACACTACTGTTGTTTACGCGGTCTGATTTGCCAATTACTTCCTAATAGCAAGGCGGACTATTTAATTCGTAGCATTTGACGCATCTTAATTTCATGTAGTTATAAACTATCACTAAGGCATAGCCCAAGACTCAACATGTAATTGCAACTCCTCACTAAGCTTATCCCTACTCTAAATAAATGTTTCATTCACTATGACACTCACATTGCCATTGCCATCCTACCACATTATTTATTTAATCATTAAGTTATCTCGAATTAATTTTATGTTCATAAGGTTTGAAGATCATTCTATATCTAATGGACCTTTCATTGACACCCCTTCAACTGTTTCATGAATTTCAAACATCCTTGTTATTCACTAAATACTAGAACAAGACCAATGTTTTGCTAAACACCACAAATTTTGGTGTCTGCTTCTACCCCAACCCTCTAGAGATTTTTCACTCCTACTTACACAATTGAGGTTCTAAAACTATGATTACCAACTTTTTGTCAAAGAAAAGAACTAATCCAACACCTTATTCACCAATATCGTATTTCGGAAAAGAAAACAACCCCTCCATGCAACCACGCGCATTCATCATTCCTTATGAAGTTGTTAAAAGCCCCTAATAACATTACCACATTCAAATAACCTTGATGTAATTCTTAAAATTTGAGATTGCCGCACATGGTTGTGTCGATATGGTTCAAATAGACACAAAAATGTTGGGACAACCATAAAATTTTGGAAAATGTATCAAAGCTCCTAAGATTTACCTTATGTTTCCTAGATTCCCTTTCCACAACACCACCCCTATTACCGATGATGGATCTCGCAAGGACTATGACCTTGGTCTATGATGTCTTTTGTCACCTTCCAAGACACCACGAATCACCCACACCAAGTCCTTACCTCTTAGGGTTACCTTATTGTTCAGGTCCATTTATATTGTAGTAGAAACACAATGACTGGGCAACCTTCTTGTTGATTGGTTGGCCCATCTATAGTGTCAAACACTAAATCACACTATTGATGTGTTGAGGCTTCATCCACAAAATTCATACCCAACTTGGCTTTTGGTTTGAAACTTGGTTATGATACCAAATATCATAGACCTAATCCACTTTTGTCTAGTCTTTATGTAGGAAACAAAAAAAATAGTAACTAACTCAAATATATATAACCTTTGGTGGTTAATTTCTTGTATTCAAAAGATGGCTACATGCCACTCCTAAGGCTTTTTGCTACAAGATGGCTTACTACACTTTTAAAGTCATTTTAATGGCATGTAATTACTTCTTCCTACATGGTGCCAAAATTCTAGTGAACTTGAAAATTTGAAGTTCTTCAAACCTATGCCACAACAAATCCCATGCTTTGCCTTATTTTTGGTCTCAAACTATAGTTTTTTACCACCAACACATTTCATGGACAATAATTTTAAGACAATTGAACAAATTTGCCACAATCCAAGCCACATGACCAACCATAGTTGGAACTTCAAAATTATTCAACACTTACAACTTATATCATTGAACTTTGTAAATCGTGTATAAATACACATATTCTCCACCCAATTGTGAGCACCATAAATTATAGGTCCATCAATGTTATTAACTTCTTCTAATCAAATGCATATGTTATGCCACTTCTTTTTTCTTCAAAAATTAGAATCCTTAAGGACCCTTTTTTAAAAAAAAATTCTTCCTCTCTTCTACTTCTAATGCTCTCCTTCATACACTTTCTTACTATCTATATAATCCCATTTACAATTCTAGAAGCACCACCCAAATTTTGAAATTTGATGAATAACAAACCCATTGTTACGGTTGCCCATAACATAAGAAGGCTTGAAAAGGAAAGGGGTTTTCCCAAGCAAAAGGAGATGAAAGCTTGATTGCAAGCTCTAGATTCCCCTCCATATTTTATGGTTGTAAAAACACCATTTTGCTAAGGAAGAATATTGTGATTCAAACACACATGCCAATGAAAATTGGAATGGAGCTTCATTTTAGAATCCTACCATTCCAATGGGTGTTTCTTGAAGAAGGAATGTAAGTACCACCATTATGATCTCATCCTTTCTTGTGCACATAATTATGCATCGTAATATGTTGTTGGATGATTGTGCCCAATTTTTGTGTTAAAAACAAAAGACATGGGGACCATGACCATTTTAAATATTTATAGTGTTCAATAGTGTTCAATAATCCAATGAGTGGGCAATAATGTGATAATTCATTCTTGATTACAACTTAAAATTATCCCATTTCATCATGGGAGGTGATTCCAACGCACATCCAAAAATGTGGAAAGGCCTTGGCTCCAAGTTCATGAAGCTATAACTTGACATCATTTAACCTTGTATCAAGGTTTGACGAATTGTGGGTTTTGGATAGCTTTTGAATAATGTCAAATAAAAAGGATACTTTCAACAATGGGAGGTTTGGTATTAATTATTCCATTTCCAAAATTGATAAATTTTATGTATTAGCAAATTTAAAGCAACAGGGAAAGAAAGTTGAAATGTCAATATTTTTGAAAAAAATCATTGATCATTTTGTATTAATTCTTATAATTTGGCCCTCTCATTGTTAAAAGCCCAATTTTTATGAATAATCTACTCATCAAAAATTTGTCTTTTAAGGAAGTGCAAGTTGCCATTGATGTAGCACTACTTCATGGCAAAGCTATGAGCCACAATGGGTTATCCATAAATTATTTTTAAAAATATTTTGTAAAAGTAGATCCCACTTTTCTTTCAAGGCTTTCACTTTGATGCTTGAAGAGGGTTACACCTTTGAATTTATCAATTAGGTTCTAATCACATTAATTTCCAAATCTAGATATTAATCCAAGGGAATTGGAAACCGATTACTTTGTTAAAAAGTATATATAAGATTTTTGCAAAGATGTTGGCCACTAGAATTAAGTCTTATTTGTTGGAAATCATTAAGCCAAATTAAATTGCCTTTGTAGTTAGTAGATTTATCATTGATATTAAAAAGAAATCTTGCCCAAGAATCTTTGGAATGGACAATGGAAAGCAAGTAAAAGCTTGTGTTGTTGCTATTAAATTTTGGAAAAGCTTTTGGCAAAATTGAGTGTAATTTTTTATTCAAGACTTTGGAACAACTTGGATTTGATAGCAAATGGATAAGATGAGTATCCTTGTTAGAGGTGAAAATAAATGGTGAACCTAGCCCATCTTTCAAGCTACAAATCATTCAATAAACAAGGTTGCCCCCTTGCTCTTTGTTTTTTTATTCTTACAACTAACATCTTTAAGATCACATTACAAAATTCGAGGCTTGAATATTCTTTGAAGTGAAGGATAATAAAGACTAATCATTTGTAGATGACACAAATTTTTACTTTTAAGGTTTAACTTTTTACTTGGACCATGTCAAATCCACCTTGGTTTTATTTTACAAGGCCTTTAGGCTAAAATTAACTAGGATAAATCATCAACAATATGGGTTATTGATCATCCAAGGACTCAAAAAGGGGGTTGAGATGAAGGGTTGCTTTGGGTTTCAAAAGGCAAAGGAATCAAATACTTGGGAATCCAAGTTGGCTTTTGCCTTTTCTTTGAAGCAAACTTCAATAAACTTGATGTCATTGAATTCAAATTCATCTTTTAAGCTAGCTACAATTTGTCATTAGTTAGTAGAATTTTGATTTTTAAACCAAGTCGTATTGGCTTCCATGTGGCATATAACCATTTATTAAAATCCTAATCCATAGATGTGTAATCAATTGTGCAAAGTGGGCAAAAATTGTATTAGGGTGGGGTTGTTATAAGGCCCAAAGCTAAAGTGGAATAGAATACCTTCACAACCATCCCTTGTGTAATGGTGGTTTTGGCAAATCAATAATCCAAAATTTCAAGTGGATTGCAATTTTGGCTAAACTTTTAGTTACAGGCCTTTCCCCTAGTGGAGAGCCTTGAAAACATTTAATCTAGCATCATGGGCCAAACAAGTCAACCTTTAGGTCTTAACTAATCCTCAATGTCGATTGATATCAATTGGGTATTAGAGCTTCCAAGTTTCATCCTCATTCTTTTTCTAGAAATCCATTATCAAGGCTTATACAAATGTCAAGAAAGATTTTGAAAAATCTATTATAGTCAATTTCATTATAAAAATAATGAAATAACCACTTTTTGGAAACTCCTTCATTTCTAATGCTTAGAATTTATTTTGAAGTCTCAATTTTGTTAATGAAGGGTGGTTACAAAGTTAAGGACATATGGGATTCAAAAAAGGAAACTTGAAGGACCTCATGTCCTTGCACAAAGTTCATCATTAACCACTATGGTTGTATTGTACATGAATTTCTTTCTATTGATCCCTTGGGATCCAAGGGTATTTACCTTGAATCTTTGGAGTTAAGGATTGGGTTAACCAAGTTGAAAAAGGTACTTGCTTCCCACCTTCTTGGGATTATCAAATCATCTTGATCCTCAATAATTTGATGGCTTATCTTGAATACAATTGATTTGAAAACATTGAACATTGTATGTTCACAATCTTGATAGTTTTAAATACAGATTAAATGAAGGTTGTTGGATATAAAAACACATAAAACACAAGTAAACATTCATATTGAAATTTATTTCCATTTAGGTAGAACTATCATACATGGAAATAAAATGAAAATCTTCAACATAAAAAATACAAATAGACAAGAAAGAAACCATTATGGTAAAATAATAGCTATTGTCCTGTCAATATTTTCAAATCTAATATAAACTATCCTATTGGAAACTCTTTGCCTTCACCATTTTGAGTGTTTGTACACTACTATTGTTGAACCCTGCTTGATTACAACTACAATGTGATGACCATTTGCATAGAAAAAAAAGGAAAACTAATGAGCTACAATTTTCTATATCATAGAAAAATTAAATACATTATTTTACAAAAAAACAGAAAGAAAATACACAAGGTGTACACTTACCTTGGAAATATAATAATTTTTCCATTCCAATAACAATAACATCCAAATAGATTTCCTTTTCCCTCTCCATCTGTGAAGCTTAACAAAAACCCCTTTATTGAATGAACATTTCACCAAACTCTAGAGAGAATGGGTCTTCTAAGCTCTTCTCCAGCAGAACAAAAGTGGACCAACTTGAAAAGGTTCCCCACCACACATATATGAATGGGTCCTCATCTTTTCTTAGATTTCATCATTTTCTCTTCCAATGTCAACTTATTGCAATCTCCTTCATAAAACCCAAACTATTCTAATAGCTTCAGCCCTTGGCAAATAGGAAACAACAAATCCAAACTTACCATTAATAAGTAAATAGCTTTGAGGAGGCCATATAGGTTAAGAAATTTACTCATTAACAAATATTTCTCATTGGAATTTCTCTTCATAATCAACCTCTTAATATTCTGTCCTAGAAATAATCTTGTGATGATAAACTATTGTAAATTATTAAATGCCTTTCAAAAATTAGCCATCATGAGGTTAGTTTTAATTTACCCACTCATGTTTGGATTCAGGAGAAAATTCAGAGCCCATTCAACTTCCCTTTCTCTGATCTATTTCTTCAACCTAATGCACTTTTTGACTTTGGGTGTGTGAAGTTTGTTATGAGAGACATAGGGGACTGGCAGTGGTCTCTCATTGCATGTAATGGCGGTTCTCCTTTTTTCAAATACACATCTATTGAGCTCTAGAAGGGAGCATGGTGTTTTAATTTTCATCCTTTGGTATTTCCCACTGCTTGTAATTCCCCAGATTTTTCATGTGTGATGGATGCAGCAGACCTAGATACCAATCTCTCTTTCTACTTGAGGCAAAAGGCTGTCAGTTGGTAGTGCATGTTGAATTCCTCACAGAAAATCAGTGTGATTCTATGTTCAAAGATATCATCATCCAGCCTTAACCCTTCCATGTATTTGTTCACCTCATGCCATCTTCAAGCCTCAGTCGAAAGATGGTGTAATATTCTCCTCATGAGTTCAGTAGTTTTCGGATCTTTAGTCATCACAGGCTGCTTTTAGCATGAGGAAGAACGCTGGAAAGTGCACAATAGAGATCTTGCACATGGAAACAGAAAACCCCGAAAAGCAAACAGTTCTGGAGACATCACAAACAAACAAAAAAACTGGGTTCGCAGTAGGCGCGTACTCATGTTAGTTCTGCCTCCACCAACCATAGACCCCGATCAAATGAGTATCCAGAAACAATCCATTTTAGTAGCCTCAGTTGTCGGTTATGCGTCACAGAAATGCAGGGGCCCGCTGAGAAGGTTCTCCTTGCAAGGCAAGGTCTCAACACCGCCTGCAGCTTACGCTATATAGTTTCCATCCTTGGCCAGAAAAGAAACAGTATAAAACCAACGATAACACACCATACTAAGTAGAAACGCGGGAGCGAGCGGGCAAGATAGCAAACCTCCACTTAAAAGGGCAAACCCCCCTATTCATCGAAGTACAGCAAACGTCACTAAAAGAATCACCGAAACTTCATATCACTTTTCTGATAGATCCAATCCTGACAATGCAAACAGGCAGAGAAAACTAGCCTTGTACAGAGGGACAATCCAATTCCGTGTCACAAACAACTGGGCAAGCCCCCTTGCCTCTCTAAGGAAGTCATGAGTGCCTGCACACTCATCGCAAGTTATCACAAACCCATCGCTCACAAGAGCTAGACAAACATAACAGAATACTAAAGACAGATAGTCCTCTCAAGAGAGAGACTCTACCAAAACTAAGGAAAGACGCATAAACAGTTACAGCTTGCAGCCTACACAGACGGAGAGAGAGAGCTTAGCAGACAGAAGTAGAATGGATTGCAAGAGTAAATATATAATGAGGCGGAGGAGAATCGATATGACGCAGCTGGCTGTAAAACCCCGCCGCCCTCCCAGAAGCCCAACATGTGCTTGACCTCCAAACCCTAATGGAGAGCTCCAAACCCTAATAGAAGGACGCATTACGCCAGTCGCGGAATGTAGGGCTGATTGTGCCGGGATGGGGTTCTGGGCTTCCTTGAATCTGCACCGTTTGTTTATGGATTATGTCATATAATGTGGTCAAGAAAATGACATAATCTGCCAACCCAAATCTTAATGATTACCTATTTTATTTTATTTTAGACTTTCTCTCTACTAAGTACCTATAGGCCTTTTTTAAAAAATAAATAAAATAAAATAAAATAAAATAATTTATTTATTTATTTATAAATGATAATTTTTTCGGTTAAGTATTCCAATGAGAACAATTTCCAAATCTTTTAGAAATATTCAAAGGATCCTAATGTATGCAAATAGGTACCTACCTATCATGGCTTGCCCTTGTCAAGGACTAGGCTTGACTAGGCTTGTATGACCTAAGGCAATACCAACCTTGTACCAATACCTACGTATATACTTGCCTTATACAAATTAAAAATTAGTCTTGGTCCTCAAAGTGGTGTTTTTTATAAATTTGTCATATCGTATCAACGCTCATATGTTCAAAGTCCATATTACTAGACCAACACTAGTACCTTTTTTTTTGTATATATATTTATTTTTGAATTTATTTTTTCTTTTTTGAAATAATATTTTATATCAAATTACAATATGGGACAATGGTATTTAATCCAAATTCATATTACAAAATGAGTTGCCATATAATCAACCCTTGTGATTTTAGTAATAGATTGACCCAAATTGTATTCATACACATAATTTCAAGTACATGTAACCTTTTTGGTTAACAAGTTTCATTTTGTGTGCTTGTTTTGATGAACAATTAAAATATCCATTCAACCTTTTCTTTTGACATATTTTCTCCTTCAACATTGTTTCATTTGTATAATAAGCTTTGCCATAGATGACATCCAATAAATAATAGAATACATGTTAACAACTTTAGGATTAGTTATAAAAGAACATTAATAATCATCATGTTAAGGTTGTTTATGTGCTTTGTCATGCCAAAATCTCCCAATCCATGGGTCTTTTGATCGTCTTCCTAGTATTGTTGGAAAGTCTTTGATGAATAAGGTTGCATTGACCTATGATTTCATAATATTTAGACTTGCAATGCAAGAGTTATTGAGTTTAGAGTATTTTCATCATTAAAAATTCAATAAAAATAATTAATAAAAATAATGTGATGAAAATTGGGGTGTAATAGAGGTATCCTTGGAAGGGTCTCAATGAGTAGTGGTGTATTAAGGTGGTTTTATAATTTTAAAACCTATGCTACAATAGTTATTACATTCTAAACAAATAGTTTTATCATTAGGAAATTCAGTATATAAGGCAATTGGATTTCACACATAAAAAGGTTATATACTTTGTGTAAAATTACATTTAAAAAATGCTCAATAGCATAGGCCACACTAATATATTATATATATGATAATAGTTCATGTAGCTTCCTTATCACTTGTAGTTGAAATTAATCCATAAGGATCATACTTTTCATTCATTATGGAAATCTTTTAGAAGGGATCATCATTCATCTCATCATGAATGAGTTCATCCAACATCATTTAGTTATTCTTTTATCCATATGCTATGGATGAAGTTCATCCATAATTGTACGTTTTTGAAACATAGTTATTTAAAATGGTACCTTAGATAATGGCTTTATGGAAGCCTCTAAAACCTAGTAAATTTTAAACACGTATAAATAAAAGGTATTTGCAAGTTAGAGCACCCATTAAAAAAATAAAGGGGCAATTTTTTTGGGCATATTTTTGGATTATAATGTGTTTTCAATCAAATGGTTTTTGAATTTCTTGAAAAGAAACTCATGTATATGATTTTAATATGTAATCTAATTAGGTAAAATCATGGAATTATTTCAAAATTAATGATTTACACCAAATGGAAAATTTTGAATATGCAAGGTTTAAAATGTACAACAATACAGAAACAACTTGGAAATGGACTCATCGTAATCATAATATTTTGTAATGATGAGATTATAAAATTGATAAATTTAATAGTAATTCAAAATAAGACTTTTTAAAACCATTTCAAGATGGCACAAAAGTTTGGGGGAATTTGAGAAGCATTATTTTTAAAAAATTAAAAAGTTGTTTTTACAACATGATCTTTGTTAAATTCTTATATTTTTTTCATCAATATTCTATCTTGGGATCCATTAAATGGTGGCCCCTTTAATGACCTTTTGCGATTTTTATTTAGTTTTTTGTTTTGAAAATGAGTCTTTGATAATTCTGTGTTTCTAGTATTATATAAATACTTTCAAGGAATCCTCATTTGTCACTTTTGGTCCATTTTAGTATACATACCCAAAAGTCGTGCAACCCACTACTATCTATTTAAAATTGACATTAATTTGAAGTACCACTTTTCACATTAATCTTGTTCATTCCATTTAGTGTTTTCATTTTTCCATACTAGGAATTAAAATTTCATTTCAATATTCATTTGTGTACTTTGAGTCCGTGTTTATGTAATACCTTTTGTTTATTCTTGGAATTAAGTATAAGCTTGTTTGTTGTAGTTTGCCATAGCCATTGCATTGATTAATAATCTTTTGTTTGAGGTGATTTTGATGCCAATGACGAGTTGTGTCTTTAGCTCATGTCTTAACTAAAGTCTTTTGCTAAATCATGTTATTTTTCCCTTTAAAGTTATGTGTCACATTTGAGTCCTTCTTATTTGATTTTTTTTCTTATTTCCTTTCACCCATTTTCCCTTTTCTTTCTAATCTTTCATTTCCTCGTTTTCAAACCTTTGCATCCAATTTATATTCCATCATTTGCAACTCCCATCTTTTGCTTTTATTCATTTCACTTTGTCATTTCCATTATATCATGTTTTGCATTGTAGATTTTTTGAATGCACATTAAGGTTTAACTTGTAAGTTGTGTGATGTGTATGGTTTGAAAGGATATTCATCCTAGTCCCCATCTCGGAGCTCCAGGATGCTCCTCTACCCCCGAAGTGCTACAAGCCAAGAAGCATGCCCTGACTCCTTATCCTTCCGTTTGGGAGTGCGTCACAAATTTTTTGTTTGTTTATTTAAAAAAATTAGAGGTTGAAGGTTTTTGTTCTTGTTTTTAGAGGTTGAAAGTTTTTGTTCTTGTTTTTGAAGGTTGAAAATTGTTGTTTTTGTTCTTAAAGGTTGAAAGTTTTTGTTTTTGTTTTCAAAGTTTGAATTTTTTTGTTCTTGTTCTTGCAAGTTGAAAATTCTTGTTCTTATATGTTGAAAAAATTCTTATTTGTGTAGGTTGAAAATTCTTGTTCTTGCAAGTTGAAAATTCTTGTTTTTGAAGGTTGAAAGTTCTTGTTTTTGAAGGTTGAAATTTTTTTCAAAAGTAAAATGGTGGTTTTGTTTGAAAAATATAATCTTGAGTAGAAGAACATGCACATGTGATGTTGTATAATTTGGTTAAATTGTTATAACTATGTCATTGAATGTGTTGTTTATTTCGTATACAAGTTCGAAAACAACAAAGGTATGGTGAATTTTAATCTCAATATTCCAATTATGTGATGCATTTTATTTTGAAAATCATCACTGTATGCAAGTGTAATTGATTACGATTTAAGTTGTATCAATGTTATGTATGTTGCATTTTAATGGTAAATAAGTTTTGTTAGTGGCATTGCAGTTGTAAACTAGTTTCATTTAAATTGAAAGGATGCATATTTAAATATCTTTTGAATTACAATGTTATATATGTGGCATTTTAGTGATAAATAAGTTCTATTAATGGCATTGCATTTGTAAATTAGTTTCATTTAAGTTGAAAGGATGAACATCTAAATATCTTTTTTATTAGAATGTTATGTATGCTACATTTTGGTGATAAATAAATTATGTTAATGGCATTGCAATTGTAAATTAATTTTATTTAAATTGAAAGAATGAACATTTATTTATATCTTTTGCACTATAATGTTATGCATATGTTATTGATTTCATTTCACATGTGATATTGAATATCATGATGTGACAAATTTCAAGTAAACAAGGTGGAATGAAGAAATTATGGTTTAAGTTTCATTTCAACAAAATAAAATAAAACATTAATTTATAGAAACATAATGTTTTAGATGACAATGTTTGATTATTGTGGTTCATCATTTTTGTGATGACCTTTTATTTAGGTAAAAGATTTTTTCATAGTAAATAATTTGGGCAATATATTTATTTTATAGTCAAATTTTATTCAATAAAAAAACATTTAAAAAAATGCACTTAATGCATTTTCCAACTTTGAATGTCAATGCATATAATTTCAGATTCATTTCATGTTTATCAATAATGATGGAATACAATTTTGCACTATCAAACATAATTTGGACAATCATAATGTGTGTGCAAGGTTTGCACATTTGCACTATAAGTTGCAATTTTAATTGTTTAATATTATTAAAATCAATTACCATACAACTACATTGGAACCCATAATTAAACACCTAGTTGCAAAAGAGATCAATAGACTTTGTTTATCAATGGATGAATAAAACATCACACAAACATAAAATTTATTATGGATGAACTTACTTAATAGTTATTTCATAATAATCACTTAATTGCCATTTGCAAATCGGCTACATTGTAGTTACATATAAGTACTACCTCATGCCAACATGAGTTGTCACATAATTGCTAATTAGTTATAGCCATTAATGTGTTTCCATCACACTTGCATTTGCAAAAGAATTGCAATGAAAATCAACATAGTTCATCGTTGATGGATGGATGGATGAAAAATAACATGGGTGTTTACACACCATGGTGACCTTATACGGACAACACAATGGCAATTTTTCTTGTATTTCTTAGATACAAGAAAATAAATAAAATATAATTCATTGAAATAATAAAAAAAGGGACTCATTTATCTAAAGCTATCATAATCAACCTTCCAAAAATGAAAAAATCAAATCAAAATCGTGGATAGCTAATAAGTAATGAACTTTTGAAATTTGCCCACATTTTTTTTTCACACCTGCAAAATTCATGGATATGGACTTTTATTTTATAATGTGTTAATCTTATGTGTTTAAAACTTTAGGTTATTGGATGAGTTATGTTTAAGAAACTAAAGATCCATTGAATGAATGGAATGTGATTTAAATTTTGTTATGTTAAGGACTTTTTAAAATCTCAAAAACTATAATTATTTTAAAAGCCCTTTTAAGCATTTAAAAATAATTATTAATTAATTAATTTTTTGTGATATTTTTTATATGTCTTATAGCATCATGATTTGAAAGTGGAAATGGAAAAAAATGTTACTTTCAATATCATTTAAATATTCATATTTTAAGTTAGTTTTTAACTACATTAAAAAAGGACTTTGAAAAATGACCTTAATCCATTGAAATTGTGACACCCTAATGTGCTTTCACCCACGTCAACATGATGTTACAATGGTAGTTGCAAACTTGTTGCATTGGAGTTTCATAACAATTATTCTTGCACAATTACAAATGAGTTGCACTAATTGCATATATATACATTTCCACATATGGTGAGTTGTGTCCATTGTAACTCATGCGACTTATCAAATAACAATTAGGCCATAGGAATACATTAAGTTGCAATGAAATTGCAATTGGTCATTGCAATTTAAAAACCCAGTTATAAGGCCAATTGCAAATCACCCTATTTCTCATAGTCCAAGCTAATACTCATGACCAACTTTTAGTTAGTGGTAATGAGTTTAATTCATTATAATTGAAACATTTTGTAAGATGTTATTTATATATACCAAAATTTGAAAGCTCATTCAAAGCTTGTTTTTCAATTTTCCATTAATGACGATGGTAACATTGGAACTAGTATGGGGGGGGGGGCAATTTTAAGGTGACTAAGGTTTGTCCTATCCAAATATATTTTGATTTTTTTTGAATGGAATGGAAAGAAATATTTTTAAATTTGTGTCTTTAGAGTTTTTGGAGTTTTTTTTTTAACACGATATTCACAAATGATGAAAATAACAAGCAAATTTCAATACCTTCTTACACCAATTTGTATCTTGTTATTTTTAATTGAATTGAATATGAATCCAATTCAATTGGATTGGATTTGAACTAAATTTGAATCCCATTTGATGTTTTTGAATTCAATTGAATTTGGATTGAAATAAATTAAATTTGAACTCAATTCAAGTTGCATGTAATGCTATTCAATATTTTCATTTTGATGGAACTTAATTCCCATTTTTTTCATCATTTCATCATCATTGGTAGTGCATAACAACATGTAGCCCAAGTTTATATTAGGTTTGTCCACATATGTTCATAAAATATTTCTTTAGGTGGGGTTAAAGATAAAAAAAAATTGCCTGAAAATGATGGATTGTTCCTATTTAACTAATTAATCCTTCCATGGCTCAACAAATATAAAGGAAATGAACTTTGAGTAATGTTTTGAGGTGCTTTAAGGTGGGCTATTTTAGCATGCAGATACCCTTTCCTTCCACATTAGGTGAAAATTTGGACAATATTGTAATTAATAAAATGTTGTCATGCTTTAACCTCTTAGTAACTACTTCTAGCTTGTCTTTGATGAATGTATCATATAAAGCCATATATGTGCACTAGTCATAAGAATTAACATTGCAAGCTTAAAAGAAAAATATTTAGAAATGCATGATTTCATTCAAAGTGAGAAAAAAGTTTCATTGGCATAGAAACTAAATTTGAACTTGCAAATGAACAAAAATAAAAAGCATCAAAAGAGGAAATAAACAACTTGACAAATGTTTATTTAAATTGCATGTCCTACAATAATCTTTGGATATATATTGAGTGTTGACCTTTTCAATGATGTCTCCCCCAAAGAAAGTTAGGAGGATAATATTTCCATTTATTTTCAAATGAGATGTAAAGAAATATAGAATGCAAATGATTGAAAACATAAATAATTTTAATTTTAAAAATTGTAAATAAAGTGTTTAGAATATGATTATGAAAACATACTTAAAATATAGTTAAAACATCTTCAATTTTAATAAAGCATTTTTATAATGTTTTTTTATTCATAGCATATCAAGAACTACCCTTTTATCTCATGTGTTCTATAAAATATATAAAAAATGAATTTCCATATTGTTTTATGCTTTATGATGTTGCAAGATGGAATACATATTTATTTTCATTTGACAACTTGAACAAGTCTTTCTAACATTACATGGTGTATGACCTTGCATCATAACCTTCTTCACTTTTCATATTATGAATAAAATTACATTTGGATACAACTGCGCATTAATTGTCTGTTACATGTTTAAGCACCTCCATGCCCTCATGTATGGTTGAGATTATGTTAAACCCAAGGGGGACACTTAATGTAAAGTTTGGGATTTACATGTGTCAAATAACCATTTTTAGAAGGATATTAGATTATTTTTCAACCTATTTTTTATCACCCTATTATTTTTTAATTTTTAAATATATACATATTAAAACCACCCTGTATTATTTATAATATATTATTTCAGATTATTACATATCTTATATTATAATTAAATTGATTATTTGAATAAAATAAAATTTATTTTCTAACTAATTAACTTATAATCTTTATCCAACGACCAATATATTGCACTTTACATTTTTACACACGTATTTTTTATTTATTTTACTAGTTCCCCCTAGTGTTAAACATGTTTTGTTATATTTTTCATTTCCATTGATGATTTTTTTTTTTGTGCTTTTGGTAGATTCTATCTGTGGTAATGTGTTACAACTTGTCTATTGGCAAATTATACGTTAAGTTATTGAATTTTGAGAGACAACTTGTACATTGTAAGGAATCCTATTAAAACAATATGTTGGTGTCAAAATTGACACCTCTTTTGTGTGTGTGGCCTCTTGATCTTGTGAATGTTGTCCCAATACCAAAACATGTTTGCATGGACCTTGTGGTCCATTACATTCCTAGATTAATAATTGCTTGAAATGGTATGCTTTATCCATCCATTATCAACCTTGGGAGACTTGGTTGCAAGTTAGGCAACATTGAACGTTCAAACCCTTTAAAGGGATTTATTGATGTGCTCTCAATGTAGGCCATACATTTTGAGTTTTGAACATCTTTTCATGCAAAGTTCTTCATGAAGAGTTTATTTTAATGTTAATTCTAGGTGTGCAAGGCCATTTAGTGTGGTGGTGGTGTTCAATAAAACCCCTTTGTCAAGAAACATGTAATAATTTTGCTGCTTTGGGCAAAAAATTTCCGATAATAATTTGAAGGTTCTTTAGGAAGCCACTTGTGTATCATTGAACAATTTTCAATGCCAAGTCAATGTGCCTTTGAGTTAATGTAAGAAGAAAAACTAAACCCTATAAGGTTGATATGGGTAACTCTTTAACATGTGTCTTGGAACCTATTAGTGCCAAGTTAAACTTGCTTGTGTGATATTGGTAAGCTATGGGCATGAATCCTTTTGTTACAAATGCATTGTCCTTTTGAAAGAGAAAACATGAAACTCCAAGGCTTTTCAATGGGGATTACTCTTCCACGAAATATTTGGAACTTCCCTAGTACCTAGGCAAGTTAAGCACTAATTAAACCATTTTTGAAATTGCCAAAAATTCTTAGAAATATTTACTTGGCATGCCGAAAATCTGAAAGAGACCCTAAGCACACTAGCTTTATTATTTAGTATAATGCCTAATTGTAAAGTACTATTATTTTTACTCTGAAAGTAAATGACAAAATTTATTAGGCCCCTTGCTGCTGAACCAGTTCAAGTAATATGCTATATTCACTTTGTGCAAGGTCCCAATTCATGAGTTCATTACATCTTTGATTTGAGATGAATGATCTAAACTTTAAATAATGAAACTTCATAAATCTTATAAGTGAAAAACATGAACTCTAGAGCAAAAATTACTACAATGATATGATATCACTCTTACAAAGCAAATGTCAACTAATGTCCATGTCTTAATGGAAGATTTTCTAAAGGTAATCTACCTCAATTTATTTTTTCCAAGTTTCTAAAATTTCCATCAAGCAAATAAGAAGTACATATGGAAAATCAAACTTGTTGAAAATTGATGCATGAGTTAGGATTTCAAAGAGTACAAGAATTCACTAATTTTTCTCCTCTCAACCCCCTCACATGTTGCGGCCATGAACCTTTAGCCCACTTATTAAGATCCTCTTCATTGAGAAATAAATGTGTACAAGTTTGCTCTTCAAAAACATTTACAAGGAAACACACCGCATAAACTTTGTTTGTTTCAAGAAGGCTTTTAAAAAAGACAAAAGAAAAGAAGAAACACTTGGGCAATTTAAAATCCAAATCTAGTTCTAGACTAGAATTTATACATCTCCTAGAACTATCAAATGATTTGATTCACTATAAGTAATTAGGGTTTAGGGTTTATACTATTCCTAACCATGCTAGAGTTCAAATGTTTTGTGGTGTCAATAATTGTTGTGAGCACCACAATTTGTGTTCTCAAGCAATAATTTTTGCATATTACCTAATTACATATCCTATCCTATCATCCTCTAGAAAATTATAGACAATGAATGAAACCAAAAAAGGAGCAGCTTGACAGCTCCAAAGAGCCAGCCATATGTTACAAATTATGAGGAGCATGTCATGAAAATAGATCTCAAAATGAGGGGAAAAGAGCACGGGCCTTCTAAGGTCGATTGCCGAGATTAGATTAGTAAATTCAAGGCTGAAAATGCAATTGCAACAAGGTGACAGTTAGTGCTGGGGGGTTTAGGGTTTAGGGTTTCGGGTTTAGTGACCCCCAAATGATCAGATCTGTACAGATTAGCTAACCCTGATAATCCCAAAGCTGCACCATACGTGGGCTGGAAACATCACCATAATCCTGAAATTTCACTCCTGCAGGAGTCCCGAAATTCCCGAAATTCCCACTGAAATTATGAGTCAGGGATGATGGTCCACTGAAATTATTGGCAAAATTAGACAACCCAGCACCTGGACCCATTGAAGAGAAATTACTAGGATTCAAGGAGAAAGCATTTGCATAGCCAGACTGCACATTGAGTTGTGATGCACAATTGTTGTTGTTGTTGTTGTTGTTGTGGTGGTGGTGGTGGTGGGATGTCAGTAGTCCTGAGAAGCTCAATGAACTCATGGAGGAACCTTGCATAACCCCAGACTCAGTTGCAATTTGCTGAAGAGCTGCACCACCAGAATTTCGTATTGGGTCTTGGAGACTGACATGCTCATGAGGTACTCTTACCACATCAGCTGATGCCGATTCTGCTTCTTGACTCCTAAAGTTCTCAGAATCATGCCATTGAGCTTCACCCATCATCCCGTGAACCCTAAATTTCTCGGAATCCTGCATCTGATGAGCAGCTTGACCCATCATCCCATGAACCCTAAGTTTCTCAGAATCATGCATCTGATGATGAGCTTGACCCGTCATCCCATGAGTTTGAACCAAATGTGTTGTTGCTGGATCTTGAACAAATTTGTTCAGCTGCTGTGTTGCTGCAGCTGGATCTTGAACAATGTCAAGCTGATCATGTGTGCTGAACCTGCTGCTGGGTGTGAAACATGGCAGATCATCATCATCATCATCCATGTTGTTCAGAACATAACCCTGCTCATGTTGTTGTGAGAATTTTCCATGGTTTCTGAGAGCTAACCATGATCTTGACATGTAATTGTCGTCATTTGTTGACTGCACTGCTGCTGCAGCATTCACAAGTCTAGGTGCAGGACTAATGGTTCTTGTTGCAACTGCTTCAGAAACTCCTTGAAATTGTTGCCCAGGCACTGACATCCTAGTACCATGTGCAGGATATTGCAGCTGGGAGTGTACTTTACCATCACTTGATAACAACTCCCTCATTAACATATTCTCAATTTCATGATTGCTGTTCTTCAAACTCGATGGAAAATTCGTCATGCCATGAATAGTTGAAGAGCTCATGATTGAATCCAGTTGGTTCATTCCCAGAATTGGGTTGACATCATCATCAAGTGCAGTCAAGGCTGTACAAATCTGACCTGGGTCGTATGTTTCTGCTCCAGCTGAATCAGTCCTCAGAGCTGCTGCTGCTGCAGCAGAAGAAGAAGACATATTACAGTACATAACCTGACCACAAGGCTCACGATCAGTCTGTAACCCTCCTCTAGTAGTTCTTCTTCTTCTTCTCTGCTCTAAGCTTGTGTTTTGCATCATGGTCACATGAGAAGGAGCTGCTGATCCAGGCTGCTGCTCATGATGAGAGCTGCAGCCTGATCTAGAGAATGCCTCCTCACTGCAGCTGCTCTCAGCCATGCTGATTGAACCCGAGTAACTGTTGTTGGAGTGCTCCTGGATATGCTGATGATCTAGTCTAGATGCAGCAGCAGCAGCAGCAGCAATTTTAAATCCATGATGATCTCCGGCTGCTGCCGCTGCAGCATACTCTTCCGCCTTGTTATTCACAGTAGTCACATCAGACAAGGGAGAAAGAGTACTCATGGCGGCTGCAGCTGCAGGTTTTGCAGAAGATCTGCATTCATGGACAGCTTTACTTAGTAAGTTGTCGCTGAAGCACCTCTTTGCTGCTTGCAGCTCTGCCAACTGCACAGCACCAACAAACGGTACAACCACTCCATCATCATCACAACCTTAAAACCCATCACCTTAGAATCAATAGGACAAAGAGCTTCAGAGAACTATGTCAAGCTGCTTGCTTGTTTGCTTGCTTGTTTGTTCAAAACCTAGAGTGCTAGGAAAATACATACCTGATCAACGTTGGTGCATCCTGGGGTGGATGACAATTGAGAGATGGTTCCAGCAAGGTCACGCAGGAGCTCTGCAATGGGTTTATGAGTCACAGGATCGATGCCCATATCGCATAGTTTTTTCTTCAGCCTTGTGTTCCAATGGTTCTTTATATCGTTGTCAGTTCGTCCCGGCATCTTTGCAGCTATCAAAGACCATCTGCACCCATGCAGAAGAAGAGGACAATATAGATCCCATGATCAGCTGCTGCTGCTGCTGGACCTCCGAAGTACTTGATCTGATCATAGCTAGCCTCTGCAATATTCTAAGCTAGTAGCTAGTACCATTTCTGTGCAGTTCTAAGAAGAATTGGCATGATAGCTGCTAGCCGGAAGAAGCTCATGATCTGCAGTTGTAGCTAGTGTTGGGATTAGCTATCAATCTATCTAGAACTGATCTGGTTTGAGGTTGCAGCAGGATTTCCTTAATCCTTGCATGATGATGAACGTCAACACTGAAACTATTGCAGAAAAGAATCAAAACTAGAGCTCAGCTAGTGTACTACCTGCTGCCGTGAGTTGCATGGAGCTTGACGATGAGATCTTCTTCGTCAGCAGTGAAGCTCCCATGTCGTATGTCTGGACGTAAGTAGTTAGTCCACCGCAGTCGACAGCTCTTCCCACATCTCTGCAAACCTGCAGTAGTTTGTGCGCATTCATGACGGAATTTAGTCTTTGTTAGGAAGCTGCAGCTAGTCTCGAACTGATCATGACCTAGATCATCAGCTTCGCCAACCTAGTTTATACCTGTCTACACACATAGATCTCGTGGAGTCTGAAGCTTGCTTGTTGAATCTAGAAATCGAGAAATTGTGTAAGTACCTGCTTTCTTCCCGACGCTGCGCCAGTGGCCAGTGCCATAGGTCTCAACATAGATTCGAAGCTTCTCGTCTTCCTCCGCTGTCCACGCTCCTTTCCGAACATCGTCGCTTGGCTTCGATAGTCTCGTCATAATCTCAGCAACTCCTTAGACTGCAAAATTATTATTCAATACTTTCTGCAGTAATAACTCTTTTTTCTGTTTGCACCTCAATAGTTCCACTTCAAGGTCGCAGCTTTTTCTTTTTGTCTCCGAGGTGCTTGATCAATCTAGCTAGCCAGGAACAGCAGCTTCCTGCAAGCCACTGAATCAACTGCTACTTGTGGCTAGCTTCCGTGCCAGCTGGGTACCTAAAACACTACACTAAGCCCACTCCTTTAGAAAACCCAAAAGAAAAGGGAAAAAAAAAGACTCAATCTGATCTTTGACCAGCTAGCTCATGAATTCTGCAAGCTTATCATTAAGACTAGCTAGCTGCGTGATAATTCTTCTCGCCCAATACAGAACTGCCATCAATCTACAGTTACTCAACCAAGTTACAAATTGAGCAAATGCGCAATCAGCTGATCACAAAATATATCTCTTATAATACAACTAACTACCTGTAGATCAGCGGAAATGGTAATTTAACGAGAAAGAAAACAAGGATCTAGCGCATGGTGGTGGAGGCTCTAATGGAATTAAAGATTAATGAGAGAATTTGATCTAACACTCGAGATTCAGTTCAAATTTCTAGTCTTGAACGAGTCTCGAACTCCGTAACAAAAAAACAGAAGGAGCTTCCAGCAGCAGGAAGAAGGCGGAACGAAGTCTATATATAAGAAGAACCTGATCATGAAAACCAGCTGGAAATGGGTTTGTTGCAAGGAAGACTGATTGCTGCAGCACAGAAAGAGACTTAGAGTGCGCTGGTGATAGCTATGACGAGAGAGAGAGAGAGAGAGAGAGAGAGAGAGAGAGAGAGTGATCTTCACTAGCTCCCTGAGTTACGGAATCACTGAATTTGTGGAAGAAGAAATGGGGGGGGGAAGGATAGATGAAGGGGATGCGCACGCGCGATCCAGCGAGCGAGCGAGGTGCAGAGAAGCAGAAGAAGACGAAGAAGAGAGCACAACAACGTGACGAGAGAGTGAGCACGACGACGGCTACCCGTGCTCTGACACCGGTCGAGGCTCGACCCGTGGGGGCCACCCGGGCCCGACGGCCCAGTGGGGACAATTTCTCGGAATAATTTGTTTTTTTCCGTCTTTTTATTCTTTTGTAACTAGAGAACCGGAATTGCTCGATAACCGGCAACCAGTGCCAACTCCCCTGCTAGCGTAAGGGCATGGCCAACGGCAGCCGTAAAATGGCTGTATAGTACTTTTTGGATGACAAGCCTCAGTCAGAATAACTCTGTGAACCCTGCTTGGGGCCTGGAAAGCAGCTGTATGTGTCACCAGGGCCCTCCTCCTCCTAGTGTGCCAGTGGGTCAGCAGGAAAATGACTCTTTCTCAGCAATAAATGATTGTTTCTCACTGGTCAACTACAATGATTGGCACAGGTGGTGAGAGTTAAATAGTCTCTTGCTTTGTACTGTACTGTCCATCTTTTCAGGTCAGGGGTTCCTGGTGGGGATGGCATGGGGGGAAGAAAGAAACTAAAGAGTGCATCATCCTGAATGTGCTAATTACTGATAGATGGCTGCCGTTCAGCAGGCTCAATCTATCTACTGATGCACAATCCAGTAAAATTTTGGATATAGAAAACATAAAACATGCAAGTTTGGCTCAGCAAAATGGTTTTAGCCCAGCATTTTTTTTTGACAGGATACTGAAGCTGGCAAAAGGCACAGCCCAAAAATAAACCCTCACCCCTTGGCTATCATCACAAGAAATAGAATTTTAAAAAAAAAAAAAAATCTGCTCACACTTTATGTGTAGTAATGCCCTCAGAGCAGAATGTTCCTGAATTGAACGCTCCTTGGCTCCTCACTGCTCAGGCAAGCCCTTATTACATCAACAACACCTTGGTCCATGGGTTCCATATGCTCTATTTATCTAATGGTAGGGTGGGTCCTTCATAGGGGGGAGGGAGTCGGTTGTTTTGGGCTTGTGGGGGTGAAGGGGGTTTTCTTTTTTTTTCTTTTTGTTTTTTTTTTTTTTTTTTGTAAGTTGGGTTTTTTTGGGAGTGTTTGGTTTTGGGGGGGTGGATTGATTTGATTGTGAAAAGTCATGTAGGGAAAACAAACTAAGTGATTGACCGTGAAAAAAAGTCCTTGT
>Ga0116231_10003610_pt1 | contig 32028 bp, 22 predicted proteins | sample S1TSphgellanicum_2_FD_89695 | JGI IMG/M metagenome (GOLD analysis project Ga0116231, IMG submission 89695) | Host-associated microbial communities from peat moss isolated from Minnesota, USA - S1T2_Fd - Sphagnum magellanicum MG | ecosystem: Host-associated > Plants > Peat moss > Unclassified... | reverse complement strand
TTTTTTTTTTTTTTCTATGTTGTGTGTTTTTTGCACTTTTTGTACTTTTTGTATTTTTTCGAGAGCTTTTAGAGATTGTTGATATTTTTTTTTTTGTTTTTTTTTATTTTTTTTTTTTTTCTTTTTTTTAATTTTTTTTTTTTTTTTTTTCCCTTCTTCTTTTAGGGGTATTCATGACAATGTGAGTTTGTTTTCTTGGGGTGTGATGGAGTTGAGCTCGCATTTCAATATTCTCATGTGTAAACACATCAAAAAAATATGTTTGTTGTTAAGCAATTTGACTCCACTTGCATTTGGTTTTAAACTCTTCTATAAAACCTAGTTAGTGAATAATCTAATTTTTTTCACTAGTTGACAATTGTTATTCCTTTTTGTAATATATTGGATTGTTTGTAGATTAATGGTGCATGAGTTGATAGAAGAGTTGAAATAGTTATATCATGTGTATGTTTATTCATAATCATGATGGTGCTAATCACATGCATGCACATAAAATTTTGACACATTGAATTTTAAATGTGGTTTGGAAACATTAAAATTCCATAAAATTTTCATATTATATAACGTCATGCCTATAGTGCCACATGCACATAGTGATGCACCCTTTAACTCCTTGATGGACTCAACTGCAAGTCCAAAAGGTGAAAATAGTGGAAGGATAAGGAGTTGGGGTACGTTCCCTGGTTTGCAGCACTTTGGGGGTAAAAGGGTGTGCTGGAACTCTAAGATGGGGATTAAGGAGAGTAATAAGCAAGTCAATTATTCACACGGGCCTACACAAACCAAACAACAAGTTGGTTAGTACATAGTTAGAACACTTTTAGTGCACGGACGAATCATGGGCAAACATGGGCTCACAAGACTCACCACAACTTGGACTTGGGGGAAACCACCACCTTCCCCCTTATAATATTTTTTGTACCAGGCCACAGGCCCTACACCCAAATGTCATTTTGTCCTGGGATTTTCAAGCTGGGAGTCCCGAAATTTACAAAATGGGGACTTTTGCGACTTTAGAGGCCCATAACGTTTTGTGGAGACCTCCAATTGAGGTGAGGTCTAAAGCAAAGTTGTAGCTCTCATTGAGATTTTTCCAAATATATGTGGCACACCACCTGCACACAAGTAAATCAGGGCGATTCTCGACTTGTAATGGTTGGGAGTCAAATTGGCAGTTTGGCTCCTAACCCTTTTTTTGGTCATAACTTATGTTTTAAATATCCAAATGGATCATGCGAGCCCATTTTAGACATTTACGTCTCAAGAACTTTCCAATTGTATAATGAACTTTTCAATCCAATGAGTTTTGACCCCTCCTTCTAAAAATCGCCTTTTGAAAATTTAAAAGTCCAACAAGACTCCAATTCCCAAAGTGGGAACGGGAGTGTGTGGGTTCATTCCCTCACATTTTCCTACACTCTTAGGAACATGACTCCCGGGCTTTATTCTTGGCCTGCACCTTTGCAAGCCCCTACCTTAGTCGCAAGCCCAAGGTTAGGGTTGCGACATTTAGTATATATTAGGCGATAGTAGCAAAATGTGATTCGGAAGCACCAACATTCCATCAAATTTTCACACACAACAACATGTCTAAAGACCACTTAATAATTATATAAAAGTTCATCTTGCAAGTCTTATATTAATTTGCAATAATAAGTTTTAGACTTAAAAACCAAAATTAGTCAATCAATGTATAATATAAAATTAGTATTATTTTTAATACCCATTTAAAAATTAAATCATTGTATTATTTAGTATCATTTTGCGTGACAATAGGTGTTTGGATTATACAAATTATTGATATTCTCACATTGATACTAGGTTGAAAATGTCACATTGATTTACCCTAAACCATTTTTGATTTTTTGCAGGTTTAGTTGCCCCATAGATTCCTAAGCATGGTGACAAGATTGGCATGGAAGTGACAAGATTGGCATGGAAGTGACAATGTGAGGAAGACACAAAGAAGTCAAGCACATGAGAATGTGTTACTAAAAGTAAAAAGATCAACGGGTCACCTAGAATAAGCATTGGGAATGGATGGAAAAAGTTCAAGACAATTAATGAGTTGAAAGTAGGAGACCATCTTACATTGAAAGTAGTTGTCACAATGAAAATTTGTATGAGTTTTTGCATTTTGAAGGATATTAAGTTGAAGGATAACTTATTTATAACTTTTTTTCAAATTTGATTTAACACTATAATGTGCATGAAAATGGATTAAAAAAAGTCATTGTTTTTTAATATTTGATTATAGATGAAATTTTTTGTTTTTGACCAATATTTGTGAATTAATGGGCACCCACCAAAATAGTGGGCATTCACACTACAATAGTGGCCATCCACATCAAAACAATATATTAACCATGATTAACAAGCTACACATTAAGTTTGCTTTCACATAAAATATTGAGTCAAAAAATGAAATATTAACCATGTAGGCTAAACTCCAAAATATTTCAAAAAAATCAATGTGGGAGAAAAGGGATAAAGAGGGATGGTTGCCATCTTGTGTTGAATTTGGAATGTTGGTCCTCTACTTGAATGACATTAAGGATATGAGTTCAAAACTTAACATGAAAACACAAAGTTAAACCCAAAAACAAGGCAACTTAAAAGTTATTAAATTTATCATATAACTATTGTCAAGTCGAATCATTGATTTGTCATTAGCACTATAACAAATCTGGGCTAATATGCTATCAGGGTTTCATAGAATTCATGGAACCTAGTTGCACAAAAGGTTACTTAGGGCATGCCCATTGCCATGTGCATGACATTGGGCCTTCATGGCAACCACGTATGACTCTATCATTCTCATGTAAATTGCCATGTCATTGTTATGTAACGGCATCATAGTGGATCTTTTTTCATGGTCAAATTTCCATTAACAAAAAATATACCACAAAATATAATCAAATTATAATCATGGAGTGCAAATTTTATTTTACATGTGTTGAAATATATTATTACACAATTATACTAGATAATTTTTATGTGTAAAAATGAATAAAAATTATAATTTTAGAAAATTCCTCGGGTCTTGGAAAATATTCCTCATAACTATTACATGCCCCATCTAGTTGACCCTTAATTTTAAATGGAATAATATTCTTATAATATTTAAACTAACCAAGGATCAGATATGAAAATATTCCATACTAGGGATTTGGGCAATTGTTAATGATTATAACCATTTTGCTAAATTCCATAAAATTTGCATAGTTTTGAAATTGAAAGGGGAAAGGAGTGTGGATGAAGGGGTTTGTTGGGATATTATAAAATTGAAGGGGTAATAATATGTGCACTAATTTTCAAGCCAAAATTTAGTCCTTTTTCCATTCAATTTGTTTTAATCTCTTAGTATCCAAGTGAAATAACACATATTTAATTAATTTAAAAGTTCAAAAATCCAAACAACAACTTAACAATGTTATATTTATTTAAACTTTCAATTATAAATCACCTGGTGGACACTAAGACCAGAAGAAAAAGTTTTAAAAAAAGGAACAAAATTTAGCCTTGTGGGTATGTGCTTAAATCTATTCATGAAGGAAAAAATAAAATTCAAAAACAATAATATGTAGGATTGTTGATATGATTTATTGTAGCAAGATAAGATTTGATTTGAAAACTAAAGTGCAAGACTCACATTGTATAATAAGTTTAATGTTATATGATATCAAACTTTGAAAGAAAAAACTTCAAAGTTGTGAACTAATTTTCTTTTTGGGGGACAAGTTGAAATCATGAGCTTATGATGATGATGATGATGAGTAGTACTATGATGATGAAAATAACATGGCATGAGTGTTGCAATGTTGGCTGAAAAAATCATAGATTCAATTACATATTGAATTAAAAACAAATCAAATTGTGCAAATGTTCTATTTTCCTAAATTATTGCTGATAAAAAAAAAAGTTATGAGAAATAAAACATTTGCACAATTAAATTTGTTTTTAACTCAATAATGTAGTTCAATCTATAATTTATCTTTAACCATCATTGTAACATGTGCATCAGGTTATTGGGTCGTTATTTTTAAAAAAAAATCTACAACCCTAAACATAAAACCTTAAACCATATTAACCTCAAACCTTCTAAACCTTAAAAAAATAGAAATATGTTGAATGGTACACCACATCCAAACCAAAATATGATTCACTTATAATGACACAAACAATTATAACATGGTGGACATTAAGAAGTTAATTTAGAAAAGAACAAAATTTTGAAAAATTCAGTAATAAATACAAATTATAACGTAACAATTTTGATCTTTGTTGGGTAAAATGCTTTCAACACAGAAAAATGAAATGCAATAGTATACGTAAAGAAATTGTATATATTGTTGCATTCCATTTTTTTGTGTTGAAGACAAACATATATATAGATGCATAGGAACCAATTAACTAATTAAACTATGACTATTTATTTTTGTTTGAAATTCATATTTGAACTATACTGAATTTTTTTTTCAAAAAACATAGTATCCACATGAAACACACACACAAAGCACTCACACGAAACACACACACAAAGCACCCACACAAAACAATATAAACATTTACATTCACACCCGCACAAAAAAAACACACAAAAATATGTACCACACACCAGAATATCTATGACATACATGTGATGTCACCTATAACCTTATGTATTCTTTTCAACACACATTCTCTTTTTATACATATAAACAATAAAAAACACAAACAAATGCAAACACACATCCACATACATATATATACAAACATATACAACCATACATACATATACATCTATACATAGATACAACTTAGATTACATATAAATAAACAAATATCATACAATTTACAAATTTACAATGATTTAATTAATTCAAATGAAAATTTCATTTAAATTATGAATTAACACATATTAGTACAACAATGATTTCTAAGCAAAAAATCCAATATGAAATATTACCATAGTAATGAAAGAAAATTATGTAATTATTTACTCAACCCTATAAATCAACTCTCAACGATAAACCCTATAATTCATTTTTAAACCATAAACCTTAAATCTAAACTTTATACATTATACTCTAAAAACATTAAATAAATATCTCAAATATGAACCACTTAAATAAGTATTTTACTATTTTTTAGTTATTTATTAAGGATTAGTGTATCCTTGAATGATAAATTAATAAATTTCTTATCTTTAATTTAGTATTGATTCAAAGTTCATGAACATCGACAATTTAGTAAAATATTCGATAATTACATAATAATTGACTATTGAGATTTTACTATGAAAACCAAATTTAAATATATATTAAAAAATAACTTGTTATGAAATATTGAGTAATCATTAATTAATTCAAATTAAATTCATAGAATTAAATACCCATTTATTATTCAAAAATCTAAATCAAATCATCCCACCATTTTGTAAAACAATATGATTCCAAATGGATTTAACATGTTTCCTTGAACTTCCATGAAAGTTTTTGTCAATGTGCATAACAACATTTGAACTCCAATTTTTTTCATAAATAGGATTAGTATGTACCTAACTAGGTAGATAGGTAGGTACACATGCCTACCTACCTATATTTTTAAATGTTCATACCTACTTATGTAAACTATAGGTAAATCAAAAAATTATCTTTGTATGTAGGTAAATAGTAGGTAGGTAGGTAGGTGGAACATAAGTAAGTAAATGGTAGGTAAATGGGTAGGTAGGTAGGTTAGTAAAACATAGGTAGGTAGATGGTAGGTAAAGATTTCCTTACAAACAAAATGTTTTCTTTTGTTTAAGGAAAGGCAAGGTTACATTTTCATGTAAAATTATATGTAATTTTAGGTTAGTTGCAAATTTGGGGTATACATTACATGGGAAAAATTTGAATATAATGATTAACATTATAAATGCATTGAACGTAATGTAGAATGAAGATTAAAGGTCTGAAGTAGAAATTTAGCTATTTAGTTAAAAATCAAGTGAAATGAATCCAATACCCATTCCATAATCTTAGCAATTAAACTTGGATTCAATATTGTTTTACAATATTGGATTAGATGTGGATGAAATCATAAGATCATCTGACTGGAAATTAGGGTTAGTCTAGTGCATGTCCCGAGTCTTCGTTGCTCTCATTTGTAAACTTTTCATTTCATTTCAAGGCTGAAACAATAACGTAACATTAATGTTTTTTAACTCATCGCTTTGCAAGCCTTGTTGCTAAAGATTTGACAAGCTACCACCATTCTTCCGGTTCACAAAGCTTACATTGAAGCTCCATTGTGCCTACCAAAGTTTTTGGTGCCTACTATTCAAGTATGGATGTGCTTGAGCCCGCCTTTGAGCTTTGGTTGCCATCACCTTCTACCCGCCAAGATGGTTGTTGTAAACAATGCAAATCGAACTTGAGGAGTTATTGCAACAAGTTCACAACTTTGTGTCATTTTTTGTTTGTAAGTTTGTCTTGTAAAAATGATGAAGATCAAGTGAAGGGATTTTTCTCTAGGCATAATCATAGATTGTCAGATCATGCACATTTAGGTCAAGTTGGAATTGTGAAGTGAATAGGTGTAGAGATGATGAAGGTATGATTAAATCTTGATCCAAGTAATCTTGAGCCTTTGTATTAACCTCTGTTCTTTTATTTTTTGCGTTGCATTTGCATATGGTTTTAGGGCACATTTATTTGCATCAATTGAACTTAGATCTTGATTAGTAGGTTTGCATTTTTGCAATCAATCTAAATAGGTAGTGGTTGTTAAGGAAAAAGTAGTAAGATTGCTATAACAAGTACTCAAATTCACACTTGGAAAACTAGGTTTTGATATAGGAAAATACATGTCGTTGGAGTTAAAGCGAGACTCATAGCTTCAACCAGAGGTAGAAAAGAAGGAGAAGTTGCCTCCACAAATAGACATGATTTAGCTTCCACCAAATGTGGAAGAACTTGGATTTTTTTTCACAAACTTTGAGGTAGAGCAATAGGTGCAACTCTTAAAGCTTGTGTCGAATGTTAAAAACACACAACCACTAGTGATCTTTCCACATGTTTATGTAAAACAACTATCAGAACAATTGTTTTTTCCAATAAAAGTAGTTGGGGATAACAAGCATAATAGTTTTTCCACTTTGATGTTTCATCCATGCTTGCACCTTTTTTTGGAAACCAAGGGGTTCAACAGTAAGGAAAAGTGGTGTTTTGTTGGAGCTTAACTTGGTGTGAAAGTTTTGGTGTGACTATAGGCAAAAGTGGGAAGTGTGGGCATTTTCCATCATGGTGCAGAAATGACAATAACCAATTTTATTGATCATTATTTGGGTTGTTTCCCATAGATCCAAAGTACATAACTAGATAAGTGTATTCCTTTTATGTGTAGGTGGCATGTTCTTCAATGGCATTTGTCTTCAATGGTTATGAACTCAAAGACATGTGCGTTAGTTTAAGGTTTAGGAGTGTTAGAAGATGGTAAACATGTTTGTGAATGAAGATCTAGAATATTCTAATTTAACTTGTAGTTACAATTTGTTGATGTTTTTGTAGGGCTAATTTGATTAATATCCAGATGCAACTATGGGAGTGCTAGAGATGTGGTCACACAACCTGCATGTACTTACATGTCATGGTAGTTCAAGCAATGGAAATGATTTGAAAAATACAACACAAGCTGAAGGTATGCAATCACATTCTATTACTTTATGTTGTTGTGACTTTTGTGATTACTGTCTAAGATTGTTGCATGCATGTACATGATAAGGAAGAACTTGAATACTACTTGTTATAATTACTTGTCCATTACCTACTACTTGGTTCTACCACAGTCATGGAATTCTTTTGAACATGGGTGTATGAGTTCACTTTTGATGTAATTATCTTTGTCAAGGACCAAAATAGGAATGTCACTCAATTATACAAGCCACACATTGAAAACTTTGATTTGTTAGAACTAAGGTTTCATTTATTGTAGGCCATGGAATACCCACCAATTTTTTAATTTCTTCTTAATATTCTATAAGACTAGAATGGCCACAAGTAATTTGCATTCCATGAACATTCTCATTTTTACCTACTTGATGTCGTAATTGTTTATGACTATAGATGTTCAAAGGGAGGCGAGAAAGGCAATGATGGCCCTTGCACCAAATGTGGCTTCAAAGAAGATTTATGGTGCTGACCTTCCCTAAGGTCTTCAACATGAATTTGCCCAAGTCCGTGAGGACAAGTTTTCAATGGAAGAAAATGAAGCAACTTTAGATTGATGTGCTTAACAACATTCAAGTATGGTTCTCTTCACCTCTCCTATATACAATCATAGTTATCCATTCAATAATAAATGACGGCACGAGATTCTACACAATGGAGAATTGAGACTTCCATTACTTTACCACCTCTTCTGAATGGGTAATGTTAGAAAACGCTTAGCAACCACCAGGTGTTTTCTAGATTGAAAATCCTAGAAAACGCACGGCAGCCGCCAAGTGTTTTTTGTATCAAAAATCCTAGAAAATGTTTGGTAGCCACTAGGCATTTTTTGGATTGAAAATGGTAGAAAACACTTAGCAGCTACTAGGTGTTTTCTGGTTGGAAAATGTCAAACACCTAGCAATCATTAAACGATTTTTGGATCGAAAATTCTAATAAATGCCTAACAACTGCCTAGCAATTGCTAGGCATTTTTTGGATGGAAAATGCTAAAAAATGCTTGACGCCTACCATGTGTTTTTTAGATCCAAAATGCTAAAAAACACTTGGTAGCTGCCAAGCATTTTTTAGATAAAAAATGCTAGAAAATGCTAGGTTGCTACCATGCATTTTTTGAATTGAAAATGGTGGTTACCAAGAGTTTTCGGGATCGGAAATGGTAGAAAACACTTGGCGACTGCCAAGAATTTTCTAGATTGGCAATTTTAGAAAAGAACTTAACGCCACAAGGCGTGTTCTAGATCAAAAATCATAGAACATGCCTAGCAAGTTGTTAAACATTCTTTAGGTTGTAAATTGTTAAAAATGCTTCATAGCCACTAGGTGTTTTCTAGATGAAAAATTGTAAAAAATGCATAGTGGCCATTAAGTGTTTTTTTAAAAAAAAGCAAGAATCTAAGAGAATGTTTTTGCACAATTATATTAAACATAAAAATGCTTAACGACCACCAAACATTTCTATGTAAGGATATTGGGCATAGAGACACCTAGTGACGACCAGGCAGTTCTGCGTAACTATGTTGGGCGAAGAGATGCTTGGCAATCGCTTAGCATTTTTGTGCATTGATATTGGAGTAAAGATGCAAGTGCTTTTGTGCAGTAATGATAGCTTGTAATGGGCGGGTTGTAAAACACATGTTATGGCTAGAACTTTGATCCTTGATTTAATGTTGCATTCTGTTTATTTTTGGCTTAACATGATATGGATGAATGATTCATATTTAGTAGCTTTGTTAATATTTGGGATGCGAACAAGAATGAAAGGGTGAAGATTAGTATTGGAACGTGTAAAAATCTATTAGTTGTTCTTATATATGGACTTTATGGAGTGGAGAATTGCATAGTGGTTTTAATTGAAACTATGAATGAGGATTGTGAATAGCAAAAATTATTTTATCCAGTTCAATGTGTGAGATACTATGGATCAACAATGGGAATAAAGGTTTTTTGGCCTTGCAAATATTTGTTGATGAATGATGAAGAGGTTGTGATGGCGAGAGACCAATGTCACGTCATAATGGATGGGGTGAATAATCTTTCAAAGAAGTGAGTTTCATGTAAAGACAATTTCCTAACAGAGAGCTTTTAGGCTAAGAACATCCATGATGTGGAAAATATGGGTAATACAATTGAAGATTTGCGTAATGAGGAATTATGTGGTGAAATGATTAAATCTCTGAAGATGGTGTGGAAGGGTCCATTGGGGAGTCTGGGTCTAATTCCATGAGCAAAAAAGGAAGTGAAAAGAACATTGCAAAAAGCGATGAAGAGGTTGGTAGCAAAGATTATTTGAACAAAATAAGGAGGACTATAACCAGGGGAATGCATGTGTGAATGATGATGTAGTGCATGGCCATGGTGTGGGAAGGAAAATTTCAAATATACTACGAAGATGTCGGTTTAAGTGGCAAGGAACTAAATGTGATTTTGTGGACGATGTTGGGGTTTTCCATGCAAAAGCTCATGTGGTTACATGCGATCGACATGAAGCAATTCTTGATGATTAGCTTGGGGAGGACCATGTTAAGCTTTGCGTCTTGTATTGTCCTATGACTATGTTAGTAGTGATGACCATTTGGAAATGGATGCTAATTTAAATAATTCTTGATGGGTACCCCCTCATAGAGCATCTAATTTCATTTAATGAAACCCACATACCAAATGTTGATGATGTGGGAACAGTTGGTGTAAAGAAAAAGAAATATTCCTTTCATAAGAGGAAGTGAAGTGTAGTTGAGTTCTAGTAGCGAAGGGTTCCAATTCTAGAATTGAGAAAGTGTTGTTAGAGGAGTTTGTGTGCAATGTGGGTGCAACAAATTGTTGCACCATGAATTGTTATTAAAATTTTCCTCGTGAAAAGACCTTGTTGTTGAAATAGGAGTTTTGGAATTTGTCATTTGAAGATCATAAAGCCTATGGTTTAAATATTCCAAAAAGGTTACATACGAGGGGAGTCGGAAATGGACAAAAATTTATCATTATTCAAGGTTTAACCATTTTTGAAATTGCTTGGTACTAGATAGTTGGTTTTTCCAAGCCGACATATATGTTGTACAAATTAGACAACAAGCGAGGTTATCGATTCTTACCACATGGGAATAAAAGTACACATAAATTACGTATGTCAACTCGACAAGCAGAATCCAATGTTTAATCATTGATTGATTTGTTTGTGGATATGATGTTACATTAAATGAAAAGGATTGGAAATGGTAGACAAGATGTGTGATGTTTTTTGCTTAAAACATGGAAGAGTTTGTAGGAACACAATGATCAAGTAAATTATATGGAACAACTAACACTTGTTTTTATTTGGTGACAAACGCCTGGCAATCGTTGGGTGTTTCTCATGAAAAAATATTTTTTGAGAAATTGAAATGTATTTTGGAATGTATATGTGAAGGTAAACATCTATCGTGGGGAGCCTAATATTTCTTTGTTTTTTTGTATTTGTGGGATGGTAGATAAAACAGGAATTAAACGTTGGAGGTATTTCTCAATCTGCTATGAATAGGTTGAAGAAAAAACACCATTTGAATGTTGATGTGTGAAAGCGGGGGTTTGTGTTTGTGAAACGCATTGTTTGTGAATCCTTGAAGGCTTTGATATGCAAATTGGGAAAGAATAACAATGAGGCTCTAGAATATGAAGCGAAGTTAAAAAAACATATCCTACACCAAGAATCATTTAGAAAGTTATACCATACTTGGAGGACAGAATCACTACGATCGAAGGATGAGTTTTTATGCATTATTGATGACAAGATGGACCACGCAAAAATTACGCTTCCAAGGTTATAAATGTACAACAAAATGATATCTAACCTTGGACAATTGCCCATTACCCTTACGAGAATGATAGTGCATGGTCATGGGGATGAAAGATATGCGTGATATTCTAATGAGTTATGGCCAAACAATCCCAATTTCACAATTAGGTCCTTGTTACAATTGTTGCACTTTGGAGGTGGCCCCAGTTTTAGAATCGAAAGTATTGTTTGAACACCCCCCACAAAATTCATTCTTTGCATGTATGTTGCAAGGGAATTCATCTTACATACATAAATTATGCACCTCAAATCAAATTATTGGTTCGAAGCCTTCGCCAAGAAATTTGTTGCTTTAAATGGATAATTGTGTTAAAGACAATAAGAATCAACATTTGTTAGGGTTTCTATTAGTGTTGACGGCAAGGGATGTTTTTGAAGAGGCAAAATTGGGATTTTTTGTAGTTGGCCATACATATGAAGATAAATATGGATGCTTTGGCTATTTGTCAAAAAAGTTGGAGGAAAATAATTACATTTTAACAAATTTGATGAAAGCTTTCATGATTTCGCAAAAAAGACCATTCATTCCTCAATTGATTCAAGAGATTTTAGATTTCAAATCTTAGGTCCTAGGTTATTTGAAAGATGGTCCTGAAACGTTGGGAGGGCATATTGATATGAATTTGTTTTACTTTTTTGTTGATTCTTTAGGTTGGCTAGTGATGCAATACAAGGTTCCCCCACAAATCTTATGTGGAATCCAATAAATGGGCCTCCAATTAGATTATGGAAAGCTAATCTAGAAGGTTCACCAAAGTTACCTATTGGAGTTCTAAGCCTTGTTCTATACTACCAAATTTGGGGCAATGATACATCAAGGTTAGTGGAGAGAGAAAAGTTTATAAGTTCTGGACTATCCAAATACATGGATTTTTGCAAGGTGGGCATCATGCAAAGTTCCACATATGAAATGAAGATGAAGCCGTATGTGGAATACTAGGAAGATGTTTTGTTGCATTTGTCAAGACCGTTACCGCCTCAAAGTACAACTCTTTTGGATGGCTTTTAGCCTTGAAAAAATTGGAGGTCTAACTATGCTAGGGCTTCATTGTCAACTATGATGGATGTTGTTGATCCAAAAGATCCAATTCGAATTCCTTATTGTGGACCAAAGAACATGAGACCTTTAACTGCATACGCGCCATTTAAAGATCTTAATGTTGGAGATTTTATGCTCATGAGACTACATGATCTTGATCTTGTTCCTCTTTGGATGGAAAAAGCAAAGGGTGATGTGATCAAGGGTGAAAATAATGAATATTTTAAAATGGTGAAAGTTCAATGGTGGGTTTTTGTGAAGAAAGGATCAAACTTGGATGAACGATATTTGTATGAAGATTGCTGGAATGGGAAGTGGAAATGTAATTTAGCATATCAACAACAATGGCTTGACATTTCAACTAACTTTTTTTCTTTTCCTAGTCGAAAAATAACAAACAAAAGTCAAATTAGTATTCCTGCTACTTATGCTAGTAAAGTTTAAATTAATCTTGATGTTGTTAATGCCTCAACCAATTTGTGAAGGATGTTGGTGACATTGATTAAATTATATTTGCAATTTTTTGATGTCTTTTTTATAATTGTATTGATTAGATTAACGTTTTGAAACTTTTAAAAAAAAATTTGTTGTATGGTTTAATAAAAAATTTATTTTGCTGAAATTTATCCTTGTATGTGATTCTTGAAAAGTAATAATTATTAATTTTGTTCCACCTGATCCTTAATATCTAATGGCCACTAAGCATTAACTTTCCTACATGGTATGTAAAGCCCCAAAATTAATGGATTTGTCATAACATGAACAATAAAATTGCATGCATAGATTTTGTTGTTATTGTTATGTTGTGCCTTTTTTTATTTTAGAAAATTGAATTTTTATTTTTGTTTATTGGGAGCATTTACTTGTGATTTTCTTATTTGATAATTTATTATGTATTATCACTTGCCAAGCACTAGGATAAATATTATTTTAATTATATATGGAATTTGAAACATAATATATTTGTTATCGTATGATTAACATGGATGGATCAAGTTGCCACTGATAGAAATTTAGCATGTTGTCAATATATTAGATTCAAAACATTGAGTTCCTTTTTCTCACTTTAAATGGGAGTTGTGTCATTTGGTTCTCATAGCTTACAATTTTTTATGTTTCACTTAGTGGCCACCAAGCGTTCAATTATATTTTTAAAAATTTTATGGTGTATATATTTGAAAAATATTAGTAAAATTTGTGTGATAATGTCATGTTGTAGTTTTGGCGATTTGACCTTTTTCCTTATTTCAAATTCAAAGGGTTGAACCTCTTGATGTCAAATGGAAGCACTAACATTTCAGCTTTCAATCACTCATGAAATTTCATAATCTTGTCTAAGAGTTGATATGAATGTTTTTAACATAATGTGTACATGGATCTTTTTGGAATTTTTGGTTACAAAGTTAGTTTATTTGGAAATATTGTAATTGAAATTTTTTATAATATGACATTCATGTCAAAAATGATCATTAGTTTGTTACATCTAATGGCCATTAGGTGGAGCTCATTCCATCTATCAAGTTGTATAAAGTCCTATAATTTTCACTTGGTGAACATCAGGCAAAATACTATTTTCATCATAATATATTAATTTTGAAACTAACATAATATTTTATTGGTGTTAAATTGGTATGAATTCTTTTGAGACAAAATGTTTTTGTGGATGTTATCTTTGTGAATGATTGTTGTTTTTACTTGAATATAAGGTTATATTTTTAAAGTTGGTGGTCACCAAACAAAGTTTATACCATCCATGAAATAAGGAAAAGTCCTAAATCAACAATTTAGTCCTAAATTAATTAAATATGTGTTAAATGTCACGTTAATATCATCATCTTATCATTCATTTGTTCCATCATTGTTTAATAATCAATACGTATAAATTCATGACCATGCATACAAATGAAGAATAGTTGAATTTTTATATCAATGTTTAACAAATTTGAAGGGGTAGAAAAACATTCCAAAGATAGTTCATGTGTGACCGAACAATAGGTCACCTCACCGGTGTGAACACAACATGCTTTTAAGGTTTGCCCTTTTGATTTATTAGCCGTCATTTTCCATAGCCGAAATCTCTCCATTTACTGCTACGGACGTTGCATGGGGAGGTTTTCTCTCTTTGTGGGCTATTATGGAGTACAGGGAAGAGGCGGCGCCAATGATGCGAAGGGATGGAGCTCTATTGATGAGAGGAGGTGGAAGGAAGAAAGGCGGCGAGAGGACATGAGGATGTGGGGAGCTGAAGCGGGAAGGTCCAGAGGGGATCATAAGCAAGGCAGATGGGAGACAGAAGGACGGACGGAGAGGTGATAGAGCTGTAGAGAGTTGATTTTTTTGAGCAGAACTTGGCTGGTTGTTGTAATCTTTCTGTTGCGCCAACAATTCGGCCAGGTAGCTCTGAGAAGGACTCATTAAAGGGTAGTGTCGAAGCATGAGGAAGAACTGGAGGGATCCGAGCTATAGCATTGGGGTGCATTTTGCATGAGAGTGAGTCTGTTCGAGTAACTTTGGCAAGCTTGGTGTAGACTATTCAGAGTCGGATGCTTTCAGAGTGCGATTTGGACTAGAGGGAAATCTAGTCGTAGGCCTCTGGTCCAGCTGATGAGAAGAAGAGCATGCATTATAGTATTCTATGGGGGATCGAGTGAATACCGAGAGCTATGACCTCAAGGGTCATACCTTAATTGAATGTTTGAATTTTTGATGTATGCTATGGAGCCAGAAAGATTGTGCTCTCTAGTGATTTTTGTGAATGGCAAGGTGCAAGTTTTGAATTTAGCTTTTCTGTTTTGCTGATCTGTGAGAGTGCGAGTCGTTCCTGTCCAAAGATCAGCGAATGCATATGGAAACTGATTAGGCCCGCACTACTGGTCAGATTCTTTGTTGGGTTTCGAGACCCTTGCTTTTTGGTTACACATGCATCCATCGTTCATTGAGGCCAAAAATGGCAAAAACACATGTAGGCAAAAAAAATTTTCTTAGCCAATGATGTGAACTAGCATAAACTTAGGGGGCCTAGGTTTTTTTTCTTTTAAAGAAGTGTTGGGGTGTTTGATTTTTTTGTTCCCAATGTGTTTCGATCAAGTTCCCAACGGGTTTTCAACACGTTCTTCAAGTTCCCAATGCATTCTTCAGCATATTCTACTCACTTTATCACAAATCTTTTGCCTTAAGTTCCATTCTTATGACCTATATAACTAGCCCAAACGAAGAGATTATAACATATTTATTTTGTGAATGTCCAAAACTTGATTAATATTTTTTTGATTGGTCAATCAAAAATGCCCATTAGAAAAGCGAAAAAATGGAACTTGGGGGGGCACCATAACTAATTGATATGAATATATTACCATATTAATATGATTGTGCCATAGTTGTTAATTCAAATAAGTATTTGTGTTTGGAAATTATTATTATTTTGTTATAGTTGTGTAACACATTGCATGGTCATAATTAGTATCGTGCATGTAAATGGTTTAGGATTTACATTTTGTATAAATGTAAAACAAATACATTTATATGGTTTTTGTGAGTGCAAATATAAAAAAATGTAAAGAAAATGTGATTTCTACTTGGGGAAGGGGGGGATTTCATAAATTTTTGGTGCTAGGCCAACTAAATGGCTCATTGCAAACAAAAAAAAATCATCAAAACATTTGTGCTTTGGGATGTACGATAACTAATTTAAATTAAATAATATGAATCACAATAAGTACCTAAACTCTTGTAAAAGATTAGGCCAAAATTGGTCATGAACAAAGTTAAGGAATAAAAGTTTTATTCAAGTAATGATGTGAAGAAAAATTGTGCATTCAAGATATTCCTTGGAATAGCACCAACATGGTCCCATATTGGAAGTATTAGTGTATCATGATTTTTTTGGTGAAGGGTCAATCAAAGTGGTCCATTGCAAAAAAATAAAATTGAGCTTTGGACTCAACTCACAATTAATTAATATGGATATCCAAGAAGGTATGGTCATTAAGGGTATATAATACATACATTTACACACCTCAAAACATTTACATAGTTTTTGACTATGTAAATGTTTTTGACAAATATTTACATTGACCTTGTGTAAGTGTAAAAATAATAATTATATAGGGCAATAATATAAGTGTAAATGTAAAAAAATTGAACATGTAAGTGTAAATGATTTACACAAGATTTGCAAGTTGTTTATCAAACTATTGACACTGACATGCACAACCTTGGTCATAACCAATGTTGAGCATAATTTTAGATAATTAAGATATTTGCCCCAAATATCAGGATGGATATCAAAAATGATATCCAATGAAAATCACTCTAGATGATATTCATGTCAATATCAAAGGTGTTGAATATTAACCATCATGATATCTAGCCTAGATATCATATCCAAAACTACATATCAGTTTTAATAATTATTAAGTAAATTAATAGTTATTAAGTAGGGCTTCTTGAGGTCACCCTTTTGTAATGAAGATTGGGTTACTAATTAGGTTAGGTTTGTAATATTAACTTTTTTGTTATCATTTTTTTGATAGTTTTAGGGTGACAAAAATCCCTAAACAATTTAACATTATTATAAGACATATTTTCAAAAGTCTCTTTGAAGTTGTAGTTAATAGTATTTATTATTGTGATTATTTTAATGAAAAATTAAATTATGAATTTTTTTGAATATTTCTTAGGAAAATGAATATTTTTGACAAAATGTTCCCTTTTTTTCAAAAGGATGTTGCCTTTTGGAATTTTTTTGAATTTTTGATATTTAGATCTATTGATATCCAACTAATAAATAAATGAGAAATATCCAATAACATTTGATATATGGGTTGAATTAAAAATGTGAAAATATGATATCCGATAGGATATTTAAATTTTAAACTAAGTCTAGGCCATTGCAAAAGTTGTCATTAATTGTTTGAATCTTCTGGTGACAACATGTGTGATGAACCAATCTAAAAGCCACTATTATTATTAAATGCCTTAGCTAATGTAATTAATTTAGTTGTGGCTATGGAATTTGAAGCAGATCCCTTTGATGGGAGTGAAACATTTGACCTTTTTTATGTTGAATTCCACACATTGAGCAAAAACATGTGATAGGAGGTTTTGAAGGTATTAAAACCTTTCCTAGAATTTTTGAAAGCATTTGATTCCCATCAAATACACAATATGTTGGCCTTAATGTTGGATCCCCATTTCAAATCTATATGGGTTGTGGAAAGTTTTGTACAAGGCACAACAATGCAATCCACCTCACTATTAAGTATGATGTGAAAGAGGTCATCCCTTTTATGGTGACTATTTTTCATCAACTAAATCCTATTGCTGACACAGTTGTAACACCATGTGATGAACCTACTTTTTAAATTAAAAAAAAAGATAGTAACATGTTTATTGTTTGAGCTTCCATAGAGGAATTTTCATAGATGATTTATTCCATAATCTATGTGTATTGATCCTTTTGTTTTGTGATGAACACATGAAGGCTAATTTCCAATTATTGTTTTCTTGGCCAAATAGATCCTTGGGATTCTTGGTTTCTAGATTGAAATAGAAAAGGTGTTTAGCTTTATTAGTGTTTTAACAGCTTTGAAGCGCTATCACTTATAAGTGGAAAATCTTAATAGGTGGAAGATCTTGATAGGATTATCATGGTGGTAAAAAATTGGCTAGATGATCCACACATGAATTATAAAACAAATGCAAACTTCAAGGATTATATCAAATCTGAAGTTGTTCCAACTGAAGAAAATTATGGGTTTACTGAAGAATTTGAATATTTTGAAAATTTGACAATGATTAAATAAGTTTATTTTCTTTCTCTAGTTGTTCTTTTGAATTGGATTTACTTTTTGTTTTTTGTTCACATTGATGTTGTAAGGTTTTGGGCCTTTTGTTTTTGTTGTTAATAAAATTATTGTTGATGCTACAGGGTTTCAAACTTTCTGTTTTTGTTGTTGATCAAGTTTTAGTTGATGCTACATGGTTTTTAGCCTTTTGTTTTTGTTGCTAATGAAATAGTAGTTGATGTTGCAGGGTTTCAAGCCTTCTATTTTTGTTGTTGATCAAGTTGCAATTGATGCTACTAGGTTTTAGGCCTTTTGTTTTTGTTGTTGATCAACTTGCAACATTAACATCATTAATGTTATTGGGTTCTAGGCCTTTTGTTTTTGTTTCTAATCAAATTATAGCATGAACATCAACTTCCATATTGATGCTGCTAGGTTCTGGGCCTTTTTTTGTTGTTGATCAAGTTGTAGCAACTTTCTTATGTCCCATAAGCTTTTGGGCATTCTACTTTGTTGCTAATTAAGCTGCAACAACTTCTTGGGTGGGTGGGTGTGTTGGGGTGTTTTTGCAAGTAGCTTGTGTTTTAAACCTTGTCATCAGAGCCTATGTGATGAACCAATCACAAAGTCACTAGTTGCTATTAGATGCCTTAATTACATTTATTGCTTTAATAGTCAGCATGGAAGTTGAATTTGAGTAGGTTATTAACGAGATTGAAGTTTTAGATGAGTTTGACATTGAACTCCTCTCACAACATAATATGCAATAGGAAGTTGTGAAGATGCTCAAATTTTTCATAACTTTTTTGAAATCTTATGATGCAAACCAAGTTCATAACATGCTTGCCATAATGTTGGATCCTCGATTCAAACATTTACATCATGTGAAAAATTATGTGGGTCAAGGGAATGTAATATGTCTTGCTTATGAATGCTATATTGAGCAAAGTTATTTATAGAATTGGGGTTCAATACACCCACAAGCTACTTGATTTCCAAGAATGAATTACCAAATACGAAATTAGGGCTTAGGATTTCAACTTTGAGATTAGCATGTGAACTTTACTATATGTAATCGATATGCATATCTAAAATTTATCAAAAATTTGAAAAATTGACAAATGCATACCCAGCACCGAATGAAACATTCAATGGATGCATAACCATATCTACAATTTTATAAGATTTTTTTTGAAATATCCAGATGCATATCTCCTATTCATTTTTTTAAAAAAAATGCCCTATGCATATCCTCTCGACTGGTCTAAAATGCCATATCTGGCCAACACTTGTCATAACTGGCCAAATCAAGATTCCATGTTTTAGAAACAATGATTTTCTGCTGTGGTTGTAGCCAATGTCGGTCCAGTGGTATATAGGGTTGCACCTGGTATCCAGACTGGTAACAAGGACCCTACCAGTCTGGTCCTAGCCTTATACCAGTATCGGTCTGGAAGGTACTTCAGGTAATACCAGCCTTCTCACAGGTTTCTATTTGTCTCAATATCAGTTATAGGTACCAAGACCGGCTGGTATATTCAAAAGTTGATAGTTGATATCAGACCAACACTGGTTGTAGCTTCCAATTCAAACCAGATTTTGTGTTCACAATTTAGTTTTTTTGGCAATGATTGTGCTGTATGTTTGGAACCAAAATCAAAACCAAATGATTAGATTTCATATGAAGTTTTTGGGACAAACTCATTGGCATTTGCTAGCACACCCATGTTGAATACAACCATTTCTATAACCAATAAGTTGGTCATACTTTGGCATGCCAAAATGATTCATATGACAAAACAAGTTCCTGGAAAGAATTTGGAGTGCATACATGGCCAGAAGTAATATCAAGTCCTATCATGTCTTGTTGGACCAACAATGGAATATTATAGAAAAACTAAAGAAATGATGCCCCATCTTATTATTATTTTATGTATATACCAAGAGTCTTGTGCAAGGATCCAAAAGGAAGGTGTCAAGAACCAAATCATTGTTGATAATGTAGTTGCTCTCATTGGTTTGAAGAGTGTTTATATTTTGCAAGAGAGATGTAACTTTGATTGCACAACTGACAATTTGCCATAGGTTAGCATTGTTGCTATGTCTTGTTGATTTGTAGCCTGAACATCATACAACAACACAATTAGTAGTGGGTATTATTCTCATGTCAGATTTGTTTGGTTTGCAGGTTTTGGCCATCCGTTGCACCTCTGCATTTTTTGAAAGAGCATTCTTCCCTATGGTTGGAGTCAAGCACAAACTTTTAGGAGTTTGCTGGATGGCAATCCACATGCCCACCACAACAATCCTGTGCAAACCATAAGTCCCCATTTTAACAAATTATCCCCATGTGGGCTCAGCTATCAAGTGACAGCCTAGGCTGAACTAGTCAATATAGGGAATTAAAAGGTTGGTTGCTATCGAAAAAATTGCTACCTATGCATTGTATTAGGTGATCTGAATGCCCTCTCTGATTTTATTCACTATACACAACTTGATCATATTGTGGGGCTCCTCTCCTATTATTCTCTCGTGTGGGCTTCTTGCAGACCACATGACTTGGTCACTTTGTATCGAAATTGTGGAAATTCGTATTTGTACAGAACGTGACACATAACCTTGTAATCTTACATTGTTTTAGAGCATATTTCTTGGATAATAGGAGGAAGAATGGATCCTGACTGTATTTTATTCAAAACTGGAAGAGAGATAAAACCAAGGGCAAAGCAGGGGACACCAAAGGCATTGTTGATGATCAGGTAGGTAAGCCAATAAAAGTGATTATATCCCAAAACCAAACAATATAACCCAACAAATGAACAAGCAAGGCCCACACTGGGAGATAATCCAAGCCATGACCAAGATATACACGGTTGCATATAAAGCAAAGCCTGGCTATGGTCATACACACCAAATCTCCTATGAGTTGTAAAGCCATGAGGTTGTTGTTGATGAAGACAACTTACACGATCTAAGAGCAACTCACCCAGTGCAATTTTGGATGAAGAAAAGTCAAAACAAGCCAGTTTGGCTCAGCAACATGGTTTTGGCTAGCATTTTTGCACGGGATTCTGAGGCTGGCGAAAGACACAGCAAAGCCTGACACCTGCTGTTGATTGGCTAGATGGTTTGATTGGTCCAAGTGGGTTGCAATTAGTGTTCTCTTACCTAGTGCAATCCCTATTTAATTTTATGGGTGATGTTGGGAAAGAGTAATTAACTAATCTTGAATGCAAGATTTAATATTATTGTAGTGCAACATACTAAGCATGGGTGGAGCAGAGCAGGTCCTCTGATACTCAGCATTTGGTCTTAGAACAATGTTTCTCCAATCCAAGATTTACTTATTTAATGATTCCAAGCCCCACCCATGAACCTGAGACAACACAAGGTCAGAACCTACTAATAACAAACCACTTGGACCAATCAATACATCTAACCAATCAAGAGCATGTGTTAAACTGTACTATGACTTTTGCAAGCCTCAGCATGTTGCACAAAAATGTTAAGCCGCAACCACAAACATTTTACTGAGCTTATCAAGCAAATTTTTATTGATTTTCATCCAAAACTTGATGTGCAGTGTGTTGGTGGTGATGTTCCTAGGCAAGAATTGAGCTATTAATATTCAACCAAAGCCAACTTATAATATTAAGTAAAGCCAAAGATCTCTGGCCAAAGCCAATTTATTACACCCAAGAATTGAGCAAGCAAGTTGGAAACATATAGAACCCAGGTCAAATTCAATGTACATATTGTATGGTAAAAAAATGAAGGGAAGTCTGCCACAGGTTTGAGCCCTTAGGAACCTGAGGGCCATGAGAACTTGAGAAGCGCCTCACATGGTTCTTTACACAAGTGCATAATATCTTTTAAAAACCTAGTTCTTTTTCGGCAGCAATTACCTTACAAACATTGTAAGGGCTTGTGTTAGCATGACATGTGATGGCACACAGCTTAAGGTACTGGCATGGGCTGACAGGATGTTCACACTTATAAGTTAACCCCAAATACAAAGCAAGTTTTTCATTAGCTCATTGTCTAGCAGAACAAGCACTGGGACTACAAAGCACAAGGTTCATGTACCAGAACTATTGTAAACAATAGACTACTATTATGAAAGATTCAGGAGATCAAGTCCAAAGCAGCAACTTTCAAACTTGTAAAATAAACAATTTTATTTTCAAAGCCACTCCCCTATCCTAGTGTCTACAAAGGAGATACTTTAAAATCTCAAAAACTCAGTAATAGTTAGTTAGAAGAAGGCAACCCATCTCATTACCTATATGACTAGCTTGATGATAAAAATTGACAACAATGACATTGCAAATTGGTTGATTTGCAATTCTCACAAGAGGTTTTCTACAATTGCATATAAGGATAGTAGAATGGGGCAAACATTAAATAGCAGCAACAAATTAAATGCGGCATTAGGTTCAATGCATTTATAGTACAATGCTCAACATGAAAAAAAAAATCAGATTTTTTTTTATTGTACTCACACAATGATTAATGTTGTAAACATCTTTCTTACACAATAATTTCCAAAAACATAATGTGACATACTAGTTAGAATCCTCCCTTCAACCCAAAGGCTTACGATTCAATCCTTTTCTCAATTTTTTTTCCAACAAACAAAATGAATGAAAAATTCATAGAACATTTAAATAGTTTTTAAATTAGTTAGTTGTTTTTAAGAAGTAACTTCCCCAAGAAAGAAGACTAAATGCTAATCCCAAGCAAGTTCCCCATGGAGTAAGAAAAGTTCCCTGGTGAAAAATACAATTTTTTTAGGGAGCAATGAATTTTCCTTGGGGAAAAACCCAAGTTCCTAGGGGGAGAAAACACCTTCCCTTGGGAACAATGTATGTTTCGAATCTTTTGCAATCACAGTCATCTCAGTTTTTTATTAATATAATCTTGCAACCTATCATTGGAAAGGCCTTGAAAAGAGCTATAGCTTTGTAGTTAGAAATAGTTCAGTCAAAATTCATATGCAAAAATTATGATCAAACAAAACTTCAAACACATATGTTCCCTGAGGCAACTTAAGCTCCTTCTCCCCAGAGGACATGATTATTCCCCAAGGAAAAAAAAGGCTTAAGTTGCTTTTTAGGGCAACTTAAACTCCTTTTTCCCAAGGACATGATTGTTCCTTAAAAAAATTCAATTTCCTTAAAAAACAATGAACTTTCAATAGGGAAACATATGTTTCGAATTTTTTTTATAATCATAGTCATGTTTTTTAATATATATACTCTTGCGACCTATCATTGGAAAGGTCTTGAAGAGAATTATAACTTTGTAGTTGAAAACATTTTAATCAAAATTCATATGAAAAAGTTACAATAAAAAAAATTCAAATACATTTGTTCCTTGAGGAACATGCCTATTCCCACAAGCAACTTAAGCCATTACTCCTTTAGGCACATGGTTGCTCCTCTAGGGCAACTTAAGCTCCATCTCCTTAGGGAACATGATTTTTCTTCAAGGAAAATAAAGTTTAAGTTGCTCCCCATGGCAACTTAAACTCCTTCTCCTTGAAGACATGATTGTTCCTTTGGGAAAAACCAACTTCCTTAGGGAACAATGAGTTTCCCCCATGAAAAGACCCAAGTTCCCTAGGGCAACATATGTTTCGAATCTTTTAGTAATCATAGTCATCTCATATTTATTTTCATATAAACTTGTGACCTATCATTGGAAAGGTTTCAAGTAGAGCTACAACTTTGTAATTGGAAGCATTTCAATTAGAATTCATATGCAAAAGTTATGATCACACAAAGTTTCGAACTCATTTATTTTCAAGGGAACATAGTTACTCCTTGTGAGAACACGGTTTAGGTTGTTCCCCCAAGCATATAGTTGGCCCCTAGGGAAAAACGGGCCTAAGTTTCCATGGGGAGCAACTGTGTTCTTTTGAGGAATAAATGTGTTTGAAATTTTGTACGAACATAACTTTTGCATTTGAGTTTTGGTTGAAGTGCTTCCAACTACAAAATTGTAGCTCTTTTCGAAACTTTCCAATGATAGGTTGCAAGCTTATATAAAAACAAATATGAGATGATTATGATTGAGAAAAATTTCAAAACATATGTTTCCCCATGGTACTTGAGCCTTTGGGAACATTGTTTCGGGGGAAGTTGTTTTCCTAATGAACAATCATGTCCCTAGGGAAAAGGAATTTAAATTATTCTTCGGAGCAACTTAAACCTTTTTTGTCCTAAGGAACAATCATGTCCTTAAGGAAAAGGAACTTAAGTTGCCCCGAAGAAAAATTTAAACCTTTTTTTCAAAGGAACAATCATGTCCTTAGGGAAAAGGAGCTTCAATTGCCCCAAGGAGCATTTTAAACCCTTGTTTTTTCAAGGAACAATCATGTCCTCAAGGAGGAGCTAAAATTGCCCTGAAAAGCAATTTAAACCTTTTTTTCCCCAGGAATAGTCATGTCCTCAAGGAGAAAAAGCTTAAGTTGCTTTGGGGAACAACTTAAACCTTTTTTTTTATAGAATAATCATGTCCTCTGAGAGAAGGAGTTATTTTTCCTCCAAGAACATAGTTGCTCCTCAAGACAACTTAGGCCTTGTTTCTTTGGGAACATGGTTGTTCCTTGAGGAGCAACTTAAACCTTTTTTTTCTTCAAGAATTTGTTGTCATCCATTTCGTTCTTGAATGAAAAGATAATTTTAAAAAAAAGATTCAAACCCAAAACCTTTATAATGAAAATTCTAATAACTGCATTAGTTTTTTTTTTGAAAATAATATTTTAACCATTAATCATAGTGTAGGTACAATTTTTTTTAAAAATTGAAGTTTTCTTTTTCCTATTAGGCATTGTACTACAAATTTTTCAAACCTAGTGTTGCATTTAATTTGTTGTTGCATTTGATTTGTTGTTATTATTTAGTGTTTGCTAGTGAGTGGAGGCTACAAAGAGAGTGTCATGTACTTTCCACTGCATTTAGGAGGTTCATTTTTTGTTGGGCACAATTTCTTACAATATCACAGACAGTGCTTTTTGTTGATGAATTTTTGCAAGGTGTTGACAAAAAGAGTTCTTAAAGGGTAAAAAAGGGTTCTTTTGGAAAAAGTGTGCAAATGTTTGCCATATTTTGAGGGAAAGAAAGTCATAAGTTGTCATATTTAGAGAATGATATTTAGCGTGGAGGTCGCCAGAACAAAGTGGGATCCTTAAAAAAATTCTACTTCGCTGACTGACTTCTACCCAAATTTGGCTCATTCCTCTTGTCAATGATCACCAGTCCACCTACTTGACATAATTGAAAACAAAAACCTCATTACAAAAACCCTGATTGCAAACAAGCATACATCCTAGAATTCTCATTCCTAGCAACACCAGATGCTCCAGACCTTGCCACTAAATGTTCTATAGAAATCATGAGATGCTCAATGTAGCAACAATGCTTGCACATTTGGAGACAAAATGCCATGAATATAAACGTTACAACTTTTACACAAAAAAGTGGGGTGCCCTCCTCCACCTATTGAAGATTTGAACATTTTATTTTCAAAGGATCAGAGAACAAATGTCATGAATAAAAAAACACTTGAAAAAACATGATAACATGGTTATCACAACATAACCATTTGTTTGGTGCTGGAAAAGGTCACTAAAGAGCGAGAGGTATGGAAGACAAAATAATGCTTGCAGTGCTTGTTGCAGGTTATCTCAGCTGTAAGGGTGAATTGTTGTTGCCCCATATGTCTGAGAAAGAATCACCAGAGCAACAACTTCCCTACATACTGAAACTGCTGTGATATTCCCAAGTCCTTTGTTGTCTACAATTTGTTTGCAGTTGAAGAAGAAGCTGCTTCACTTTTGTTGTGTACTCTCTCCTATGAGCATTTTAGCCATGATCTCGTAGAAGTAAGCTTAAGTTTGGAAGTGATCATCTTTACAATCGGTTGCAAGATTGATCATCTCACAAACTTGACATCATTTGTCACAAAGATATGATCTGTTGCTCTTGCACCTAATTGACAATAATATCCTTCAATAAAACTGGTGAATTGACTATGGACCAGAATCACAAATGGAACAAGATCATGGGCATGCTAACTGAATGAAAACCAAAAGCAAATTTAGGGTTTAAACTGTACTGATATACACAGCTTGCTAGGGTTTAGGGTTTAGGGTTTTTGTTTGGTTTACATCCCTGTCGAATGGATCAATCTGACATCAAGCAAGCAAAGCAAGCCGATCATCATTTCACAGTCCACTCCACAGGGACTTTCTCATAGCCATGTCCTGCAACAGTCGACCAGCGCAGCACCACCCAGAAGTCGAGGGTTTTGATAGACTCATTCCAATGTCTCCACATAGTTTCCTCTTCTCGCACGCTCCATCTCGATTCAGAGCTCACTCTGTGCAGCAATGCGAGCCGCATTTGCTTTGTGTCTGATCTCACTTCTCTCACCACACCATGGTAATCCCCTCCTCCGGGACCCCGCAACAAGATCACATCCCCCTTCACTGGCCAAGGAGGAATGCATTTCTGACTTCCACGACTTGCCGCTGCAGCAGCAGCAGCAACAGCAGCAGCAGCAGCAGCAGCAGCATCAGCAGAAGAAGAAGAAGAAGAAGAAAGGCCCCCCAGAGCTCCTGGAGGTATTAGATTCCTTAGATGCTTAATAGTGCTAGATGATATAACTTGGTTGTTCATGTTGTTGGGCTGTTGCTGCTGTTGCTGATGATTATCATGACGCGGATGCTGCAGTGCTAGAAGATTGCTAGAAGATGATGAAGGCATTAAGCTCTCTCTTGAACCCTCGAGACTGATTCCTTGGAGTTCCTCCAACATTTCAGCTTCAATAGACAATGTGGACTCACGTGGTGCAGGTAGCCACCAATTAGCCAGTTGAGGTCGAGGAGGAGGAGCTGGAGGAGAAGGGACTGCAGCTTCTCTGACTGATCTGGGGGATTTCATCTGCATTCTGGCCGGATTACTGAGTCCTATGGTAGGTTGTTGGTAACTATAAGGCAGATCTTCTACTTTCATGTCACTCCTGCTTGAAGCAAATGCACAAAGCAAGCGTCTGGGTGGTTGAATCGGAGCTGGAGCTATCGACTGTGATCGAGTATTACTACTACTGTTTAAGGGTTCCGGTTCCACATGCCCTTGCAGCATGTGTACCACACGGCTCATGGATGGTCGCAATGCGGGGTTATCCTGGATGCAAAGGAGAGCAGCATGCACAGTTCGCACAGCTTCCTCCTTGTGGAAATACTCCAATTCTTCCACAGGCAGCCGTTTGTCGAAGAGCTCCATGGGTCGACCTTCACCCACCATCTTGAAAGCCCACGCTGGGAAATACCATTGCTCTTTCCCCAGCGAGAAGTTGGTATTCTCTCTTCCGCTGATCAACTCCAGCAACACCATACCAAAGCTGTAAACATCTGTTTTGGCCGTCACCGCTGCATGTGGGAGTAACCACTCCGGAGCTAAGTACCCTGGTGTTCCACGCATGCTCGTCACCACCCTGCTCTGCTCTCTCTCCATCAACTTGGCCAGTCCAAAATCCGATAGCTGCAGCAAGCCCACAACATTTATGCACGTGATGATCACCGAACATTCCGCAAAACTCAAGAAAAGCCCAAGAATTTGCGCATGCATTAAAAGCTAGATAGCTAGTTCTCCATTGCAAGTCATCGATCTTCTTATTCATTAGCTCCAATGCAATTGAGTGTTAGTTGCAAGTTAGAGTGAATCATTTTCGGTACATATAACACTTCATTCACAACTCCAAGTTGAAACTTGAATTCGTGCAATGCAAAAAGTGATTTACTCTGCTTTTTTTTTCTGGCATCGATCCAATCTAAACAAACTCAATAATCAACTGATCAAAATTCCATGTTGGATTTGTGCAATGCAAAAAATGATCTACCCAATTTTACATTGATCCAATCTAGACGAACTTGACAATGGACTAAATTGTTTATTGCAACATGATGCAAAAAGTGATCTACCTTATCTTGCATCAACTCAATTTAAACGAGATTAATGATGAATTATAGTTACCCCGTGACACAAAAAAATGATTCATCCTATTTTGCATCAACTCGATTGAAACAAGCTCGATGGTAGGCTGACATTTATGATGTGACACAGTGATCCACCTTATGTTGCATTGACCCAATCTAAACAAGTAGCTATGATGAACTGATCATTGCTATAGTGTTCTTCTCTCACCTTGGGACAAAATTGGTGATCGAGAAGGATGTTTTCAGGCTTGACATCCAAATGAATTATATGGTCGCTGCATTCCTCATGAAGATAGGCTAAGGCTCTGGCAGTGCCAAGAGCGATGTTGAACCTTTGGCTCCATTCCAGCAGCTTGTCTCCCTTTCTTTTGTTGAACAACCAACTGTCGAGACTCCCATTGGCCATGAACTCGTACACAAGCAGACGATGAGAGCCTTCGGAGCAGAAGCCATGCAAGCGCACCAAGTTTAGATGTCTGATGGCACCCATCGATGCTACCTCGGCTCTGAACTGCTTCTCCCCTTGCAACGACGTCTTCTCCAGCATCTTGACGGCAACTCGTGAGCCTTTGGGAAGAAAACCCTCGTACACGGATCCGAATGCACCATCTCCCAGCTTCCGGCTGAAGTTCCTTGTCGCCTTTTCTAGTGTGGCGTACGAGAAGCGTGGAGGTAGACTGGGAACAGACTCCAGAAACTCGGCGGCTGTGCTTTCAGTCCCGTGTGCACAAGCAATGACCAACATTAGCACCGCTGCTACACATAAACAAACTCCCACAATTGGGCTGTGCAGCAGCAGCCACCATGACGCAGCACCCCGCGCATGCACAGGCTTCTTCAGGAGCAGAAACTGGTCGAGTGTGTTGCTTGCTTGTAAGGATCTACGACCGCCTACATGAAGTCTTGTTGCTGCTGCTGCTGCTGCTGCTGGAGCATGGGAATTCCCATGCATTCTCTGCCACTGCACCGCGACTCCGTTCGTCTCTCGCTCTGCAACTAGACCCCGCGACCTGCTGCTGCTTCTTCTTCTGCTGCTGCTGTTGCTGCGACGATCACCACGAATTCTATTCCTACTGCTAGTGCCATATTCATCAGCTCCCAATCTTGAGCTGCTATGCAGCTGCGCCTTCTCGAAAAATTCTACGTCTGATCCCGCCGCAACGACACCAGGAGCTGATCCGTCGTCGCGGCGATAGAAAACGACTCCTGGCTGCTGTACAGCTGCTGCAATCACGCTAGAATTACTGAGATTACATCTACGTCCATCACTAGCTACTAGTCTCACAAGTTGTGTAGTAGTACTAGACGTAGCGTCGTGCAGCTGCAGCTGGTTGCGGCTGACGATCAGCTCCGGGCGCACAAACTCTAGCTGCACTAGAAGTAGAAACAGCAGGAAGAAGAAGCAGAAGAAGATGTGCGACACATTCTTGAACGAAGACTGCACTAGGCTCGTGAGTTGCGCAGTGGCTTGCAAATGAGTACTCATCTGCATCAATCCTTGCTGCAACAGCTTCATCTCTACCAGCTCTAGCTAGCTACTAGTACTAACTACAGCAGCTTTCTCAGCCTCCCGTCTTCTGCTTCTTCTTCTTCCTCCTTTTACGGCTTCTTCTTCAGTTGGTTTTTGTTGCAGCATGACATTCGATCTCATGAGTGGAAGAAGAAGATGAAGAAGAAGAAGATTAAGCCCAAATTCGCACGATCTTTTGTGTGTTGCGTCTTCGATTCTTGTCCCTTCTTCCGCACACTATCGATCGCACGACCTGCACGCGCCGTAGCCGCGCTAGCTGCTCTGCAGCAGTCGCAAACAACGCAAGTGCAGCAGGAGCCACATGCCTTTTCTGCTTTCAGATCCTACGTACTTTCCTACCCACCTACCTTCTTTCCTACCGTCTTTCTTTTCTTACCTACCTACCATAAGATGTAAACCCAGGGTCTGGAAGCAGAAAACAGATGTGGTACCATACTTACCTACCTACCTACCAAGCAACCATATGGCCTTAACTAGGCTGTCTGGATACATACATTCCAAATATTAACCATAGGTTTCCTTTGCTGGTTCTTTAATGTTAACCATTAACCATTAAAGAACCGTAGCTAACCATAGGTTCACATTAGAAACCCGCTGGTTCTTTGCCATTCTTTAATCAGAACCGCAGCTTCTTTGAAATTTCTCAGAAACCATAAACTGGAGGATAATTTGATTGCAGAAAGAATTAAAGAACTACTGGAACCAAAGGTTTTGAGATTTTGAAAATTTTCAAAAATAAAAATAAAAATGAAACTGGCTGTCAATCTTTGATTTTGAGAATGTTAAAAACCTAGAACCGGAGGTTCTTAACCAAATCAAAGAATTGCCCAACACTAGTACTCACCATATAGGATTAGCATATGGTAGGTAATTGGGGACTAGGTGGGACAATCTAATTATTAGGAGCTCTTTGTTTAGGCTCATGCTCAAAGGTTGGCTTCAGGGAATGTCATGAGTTTTTGTGTTGCTTATCACCATCTTACCAAGTTACATTCACATCTCTCATATTTGTGCATATTTTCAAGTTTTGAATTATGAGCTATTTCAGTTATATATCTAATTTTTTTTCATAACATGTGATAATTTTGACATGCGTTGTTCATCTCAACTTGTATAAAGATAGCATTTATTGTAACAATTGATACTTTGAATGCAACCTACTACACGGAGTTCAGAGCTCAAGAGTCAAAGTGAATTGTAAAGTTTATAATAACTCGTGTGATCCTAAGGTTCAGTGAAGAGTTCCTACGACCTCTGCCCTTTTACTATCAGTGGTGTCAGATCATTTCATTATGGAATTCTTGAACTTTTAAAAAATTCTATAAGAAAGATGCACATTTTCCACACTTCACAAGAATTTGGAGGTGCATGCCTATACTTAAGGGAAAATGGGTGTAAAAAAACATTTTTGTAAAAACCACAAGGCTATCTGTATTCTTTTTTATGAGAACTATAGTGTTATTGGCCACTAGAAGATTTTTAAAAAGATGGTCAGGGTGGGGCAATCTCTATGATGAGATTTTGGCCCCTTCTATGTATGTATGTATGTATCTACCTAGTCATTTCAGTTATATGCAAGGCCTTGAAATGTTATAACTCCTAGCCTCTCAGTAGTAGGTGCTGTGGATGCCAATTGTGATAGTTGCATTGGACCATAATAGCATGGATGCAATAGAATGGAACGCTGTAAAGCTGCAATGGTTCTTGGGGTGGGTCCTCTTGAGAAGAAAAAATAGTACATGTTTTGGAATCTATGATGAGAACCTGCAAGACTTCATTCCAAGAAAAACGAGGGGGCAACAAGGAAGAAAAAGAAAACAAGGGAAGAGAACGTGAGAAATAGGACATAGACCACAATCCAAGACTACTAAATTGGGAATTTTAATGATAAAAGAGCTTAACTAGAGGGCATCCTTCTTCTTCAGCTCCAGCTCCCTACAGCAAATCAAATGTCTAGGAATGGTAATGGGCAAGGGACCCACAAGTGATGGTGGAAGTTGAGAGGTAGCCAATCCCATCACTACCAGCTCAACATAGAATTGAAAAGGCTTGCAACTTTTGAAGACTAATTGAAACCCTTTGACTAAAAAAAAGTAGTTCGGACTGAAAGAGGGCGTGGGGGAGGCGTTTTGAAACTTTTGTCACCCGC
>Ga0116231_10003609_pt1 | contig 32039 bp, 23 predicted proteins | sample S1TSphgellanicum_2_FD_89695 | JGI IMG/M metagenome (GOLD analysis project Ga0116231, IMG submission 89695) | Host-associated microbial communities from peat moss isolated from Minnesota, USA - S1T2_Fd - Sphagnum magellanicum MG | ecosystem: Host-associated > Plants > Peat moss > Unclassified... | reverse complement strand
TTGATGGATTTTGTTTTCTGTGTCAGTTAAACTGCCCGGACCTTTTTTTTTTTTTTTGCTCGACGGGTGCTTTATGCACCGGGTTCACACTAGTAAAACTTTATAACTGGACAACACTGGTTCATTCTATTCTATCATGTTCTCAAATTTGTCATAATATCATAATTATTTACCAACATGTTCCAATTGAAGATCATTGGAAGTAGAAACAGTTGTGCATGCACGCATGCTACACACCAAGTGAAATTTCAATAAAAAATTGGTTATCAACGTTTAAAACATTTTGAAATGATTTCACCTCAATTCTGCCAGAAGGTCTTTCAAAATGAAATATCAAATAACAAAAATTCAGAACATATTTAATGGACATTGTTTGGTTGTGTACGATGGTGATATGATGCTAAGATGAATCACAAAGGCACGAGTGAAGGGAGCCCACAGCAGCTAGCAAGAAATTTCCTAGAGAAGTTGGTATTTGGAGGAGTCTGGACAGGGTGGTCTGTTGGACAAGGAACTGTCTGAAATTGGGTTTGTCAGAATTCCTTGCATTATGAGGTTCACATCAGGAATTGACAAAGAGATGACAAATGGGATGCAGTTTCCAACATAGCTATCTGAATGTTATAGCTTCCAACATAGTTATCGTCTTCAGAACCTCAATCTATATGCTGGACACTTTCCTGCATGTTATTTCACCAAATTATACATCCTTCATGCACTCAAGATTTGCCTATGTAGAAAATGTTGGGTGGTGTCTGTTTGAATTTCACACTGGAAGAGCCATCACTATTGTCTATTGATTGCAAGAATATTGTGCTGAACTGCAGCAAGATGTATTTGGAAGCTGGGAGACTGCATGTGAGGCTGGGGGAGAAAGATGAGGCAATTAACATCATTATGGAAATGGTGGATGTTGGTGTACTAATTCCTGAAGATCTCACTGATGGCCTTCAAGATATAGCAGGAGGAGGTTAGATAGGCTTTCCATTCTTGTGGGCTTGTGGAATTCTGTTGTTACTCCACAAAATTGAGTCAAAGATTTTGGAAGTTGTTTTTTGTGCCAAAGAAAAATTCTTTTACTTTTCAAAGCACATGGTTTTTCACATGAAGAATTTACACATTACAAAATAGCTGTGACACTCCCCAACACCCAGCAAGGTTTTCGAATATGGTTTATGCCCAAAAGAGGTGCTTCCCACTTTCAGGGCCTTGTCTTCACCCTCAACATAGAGAAAATTCCTTGCAAGTACCACTCATTTGATTTTGCACATTCAGAAGCAGCTCTCACACTCTACATCACCCAGCTGAAGATCTTGGAGTATGGTTTCGTGCCTGAACAAGCTGCTTTATGGTTTAGATCTTTGTTCCACCCTCAAGTCAACAGAAAAGAAAAATCAGTGCAACATGCAGGTTATCCAAACAAAAGCAGAAAACATAGGTGAGGAGCTTACATGAGAATTCCTGATGGGTATGCACTATGCACCCTTAGAATGAATAACAAGTTGGAAGGATTGAAATTCCAGCAAAATTCAAGAGTTAAAAACTGACTGTTTGATCAATTCTATGAAAGCAACTCTCTTCAATCAATGCAATTTGCCAGCTAAATTTTATGTTAGCAGCTTCTTTGAGATCAGTGGGTACAGGACCCGTGTGACAATTGTACAGTTTTTGAATTTCCAAACATTCAATAATCATGTAAATTGGAATTGCCACCACTGTGCTCATTTCTTGGTGGTGATTGGGGATCTGGCAACATGAGACCGCCCAATTTTCCTAGACAAAAGATCCAACAGGTGCCAGGTAGCATCCCCGGTATGAAGGGGCTCTAAGAAGAGCAGTGCCCTTCTATTCTCTGCCCTCCATAGATTTTTTTGTATTGCACTAAGGTTGGTGGCTGCTACATGTAAGAGAATTTTGGCCAATCTGGGGACATCTGCCTCCCTGACTGTCAGTGAGATGGAACTCCAGTTTAGTACATGTGAGTATGGCAGGGCTATGTTGTCGGCGATGATGACAGGCACACACCCAAATACTACGGACTCCACAATCCGGGGGCTCCATGGTGCCCAACCTAATGGGCACAGACAAAAGATGGATCTAAGGAGCTCTTCTTGATAGCCCTCTGCCCTCTGGCGCCGTAAATAGAACAGCTTATTGTGTCCATACCTGTGATATATGGCTGTGCGCACACCCCTGCACACCCAACCATGGCATTCCACTCATGCAAACCATTCAGTCTCAGCCTGCATTGAAATCCACCACCAAATCATGCAAATACACCATGCAGCATAGGAATCTGACAGTATGATTTGCAACATCCTATCTTGTGAGATTTGAAAAGAGAGTTTGCAGCAACATAATCATGCCTTTACACAGAAAGGAAAACCCTATCAGCTCTGGAATTTAACAAGGATGGATGCAGGAATGCCAACCTGCTGTAAAGGTGACCACTGTAGTTCTTGGGGTGGATCTCCATTTTGCCACGGAAGAAGGCAAAAATGTTGCGCTTTCGTACTTGTGGTGGTGGGAGCATGTAAGGTGACATAGCAGAAGGTGAAACATAAGGGGGAATCTGTATGTTCTCAACTTCCTGACACTTGTGCCAGGTTCTTTCTCCAAATGTTTGCAAAATGATTGAATTCTGCATGAACTCTGGAATTCCATGTGCTACAGCGAAATGCTCCTGTGAGCAATGCCAGTCAAATGGTATGAGAACAGGATTGCGAGCAAAAAAAATCATGTATAGTTAGTTTGTCTCCTCTCTGTGTGGCCCTGATGCTTGAAATATAGATCTAAAATTATTACTCACAGAATTCATCAGGTCCAGTGTGGACACATGCATGTCTGATGATCAACAGAAGCTCAAAGATATGTGGATGTTGGTGGTCACAAGAATGTACATACCATGGAGTGGAAACAGGCACCGAAGTCATGAGTTGCAACAAATATATGGTCGCTTCCTTTGCTTCTGTTCCAGTATGGCATCACAGAGGAAACCAAAGATACTGCTGAATGAATAGTCTGGGGTGCATGGCCTATTGATGGAAATCCAGTCTTGGGACTGAATTTACATGACACATACACAGGGAGGAAGAAGAAATCAGCTTCATCTGGATTCAGGGTTCGAAGGGGACTGCTCAACAGGATTCGATGAATGGCTACCTCTGCAGCAAACAAGTGGTTGCTGCACCGTTTGTCAACAAGCCAATTCTCATTGAACTGTGTTGGCAGGTCATACACATAGATTTGCATTGCAGCTGACAACTGTAAGGGATTCAAGTCTGCACCTGGTAGTTTCCATCCACAGAAAATTTGTTCAGCAATCACCCATTAAGCCTACTTTCCAAATACTTGATGTAATTTTCTGTTTCCTTAGAGTGAGAATTCCACAACTCTGGTACATTGGGCAGGACATCTGATAATGTGCAAGGCTCGGAGAACAATGGGCATGAGAAACATTGATGAACCTAAGCATAGGTCAAGATGTGTAGAAGCAATTTGCATGAGTCCCAAGGAATTCAGTCGAGAGGGGATTGGAAAAATTTGTCTGAAGGAAAGATTGAAGCTCTTCAAAGTAAAGGGAGGGAAAAAAAAGTATAACAATACAATCAACAAAACCATCTGTTCAGATTTTTGCAGAGACAAAGATCAGCACAAGATGTGAAGATAGTGTGCAGAGAACTGGAAATGGAACCTGCAAGATGAAAATCCTTCCCAGCCAGTAGGAACAAATTACAAAACTGCAAACCAGGATCTGTCTACAATGTTCTGCAACCCCTGTGGAAAAGAAATCTGCGCAAAATTGGAAAGGAATTGCAGGTAGGTGGGGGAGTGGAAGTTTTTACCTGAAGGAAGAACAATGTCCTTAGACTGCACATGATCGTCTTGTACTACTCCTGTGCTGCTGGCCCACGATCCTTGCGCACCCCGCACAGCTCCTTCTTGTGTGAGCTCCTCCTCCAGGGCGAAATTCCGAGATGTTGAGTTGATCAGATCTGCAGGAAATTTGTGTTGCTGCTGCTCCTCCCTCATCATGGGTGGGATAGAAGACCCCGCCAGAAGACTGGTGGCATGGCGTTGCGTCTGCAGGGAGAGATCTGGATCCAACAGCTCGGGGATGAGCATCAGGCAGAGCGTGAAGACGAGCAAGAACATGGTGATGGGTAGACATACTTTGTGTTGCAACCGCTGCTGATGATCCCACGAGAATCTCAGCTGAATATTTTCATTCTTGTTGTTGCTGCTGTGAGTGTTGTTCCCCGCCTTTGCAGCTGGCTGCTGCCAATTGCTACCAGTCACCCCTCCCTGCTGGAACCACCCGTCCTCGACTTCCTTTCTCGAATTCTCTTTCAAAGCACTGGACACACGATGCATTAGGAAGGAAGCAACAAAGCAATTAGGGCCAAGAACCTTTCTCCTCTTCCTCCTCCTCCTCCTCCTCCTCGTCACAGCCAGATCGTCTCCCGCGTCTTCTTGTTCACAGGCAGAGCCTGGTGCCAAAGATCAGCGATAGTCCTACTCGCGGCAGACAGAAGAAGAAACTTGAGAGCTCTTACGGCCAGTACTAGCGAAATCTTCTGAGACTCGTAACAACAACCCATAATTTGTTTCCATCAAGAGAGCTAAATTCTGCAAGCAAGGATTTCTAGCTCCCGGCAATCTGGACAGGGGGAATCCTCAACTATCTAGAATTTCTCCAAATGACCTCTTGTGTGTGGTCAAAATCCAATTGAAGACAATTGTGAATACGTAATTTATACACACTCCTCATCCCTCCAGGCTTTACAGTTTTGTCGGTTTGGAACCAGGAGGTAATCAATCTATTGCTGGATCTACTGTCAGTGCAAGTAAGGGACAAGAAATTCAACTGATTCTTCAGGAGCAGGATGTCATTGATGTCGTTGATGATGATGATGATGATGAAGCAAGGAAGTTTTGTAAGACCTAATCACGTATGCTTACTTACTTAAGCATGACCTTCACCATAGTGGATGTGGATGCGTCGCAGACAATTCAATTGTAAGAGAAAAGAAAGCCCAAAAACAAAAAAAGTGAAGAAGAGAGAGAGGTCGAGAGAGAGCATGAGGGAGTTGGCATGACAGCTGATCATGACCCACCCTAACAGCAACAACCAACCAACCATGTGGTGGAGGTAGGTGTTGTTGGAGTCTCTGCTTTTGTTTGGTTTGTTTTATTTTTTGCTTTGCAAAAAAGGGACCCACTGCCTGCTGTTGGGTGCTGCTGCCATGCAACTTATATCCAACTTAGACCATCTTCAGTGGTGATCAGTATGTGATCTTGCACAGTAAATTGGATGAAGAAAAGCAAAAGAATGCCTGTTTGGTTCCGGAAAATAGTTTTGTCTCACACAGTTTGCTGTAGCTGGTAAAAGGCGCAGCAACGGTGTGCACCTGAAGAAATGAGTGTAATATTTATGATCTGACTGCTGCAGAGTGCTTCTGATTGGCCCATCATAATAATTATTGGTCCAAGTGGTTCGCTATTAGTAGTCGCCCACCTATTTGCTGACCAAGTTTCAGTTTTATGGGTGGGTTTGCAAAAAAGTAAATAACTATACTTGGATGTGAAAAATATTTTTGCATGGTTTCATACTGAGCACCACAAGAGATGCTCTTACTTTATTACAGCTGAAAGAAAACACAATCCTTGACTACCACTGCTGCTGCTGCTAATCCATTCATTTCTGTTTCTGTCTCTCTCTTTCTCTTCTTTGTGCCTTAATACTGTCTGGACATTTCTCAACAAGTGGTCTGTCCATTCTCTCTTTACTATCAGTGTTCTGCTATTTGTTTCTGAACTATTCAGTCCATTTCTCTTTTCTGTAAGTGCTCTGTCCATTTTGTTGCTGCTGTTGTTCTGTAGCATAGTTTTTATACAAAAACTACTGTTTGCTTTTGCAATGTTTTATGACACCAACTGCTTTGCTTGCTTGCTTGCTTGCTATGTAAAGTCAGTTCATGTATAACTTTTAATTCTAATGCAGGGAGTAAGAGCTATTTGTAAGTACCTGGACACACACACTCACACAACTGCTGCCTTTGATGTCACCAGCCTGCAACTGCAGTATGAGTTGACGTGCATGTGTGTGTTTTGGTCTAGGGTAATGCCCTGGAGCACAGCATTTCCATGCTGGCTGGCTGGCTTGCTTGCTTGCTTGAGGGGTGAAGACAAAAAATATTTTGGAACCAAACTAGAACATTTAGTCAGAAATTTTTAAAGATTGGATTTTTCAGTTTCTTGTCAAAAACTGACATATTTTCAATCTTGAGGCACCCTTAGATTTGTAAGGTGCCACAGAGACTAGGAGGAAGCTTTGTTAGGTACCAGCAAACAAACACAAAAGAAAATTAGGTCAGGTGCCTCCAGGTTGAGGTAGGTGTTTATTTTCCCTATGGCCCTGATTTGTTTTAAGGGTATAGGAACAAATCCTTCCTGGTGAATTGCCTTCGGATTTGTTTGAAAATGATGGATCTTCTGAGGTGGAAATGCACCTTGTCTTTCACAGAATGTCCCATTCTGCCTCTGGAGAGAGGTATATCAGAATTCATATAACAAATTATTTTCTTTGGGTGCACTGAAATTGTGAACTCATGATTGATCAAAATCAGTTATAAGTTATAACTGTCCTGTAACATTTTTTTGTTGTTTTCCCAGTGTGACTTGTTGGGTGACTGTGTGTGTGTGTGTGTTTTTTTTTTATCACTGCTGTATGTAAAATAATGCTTAAATAAACTTGGTAGAAAGGGAAATTTCTTGTACATTTTTATTGTTTTTTCTGATGACATAGGTATCTAAAAAGTTTTAAACTAGAAACAAAGAACCCAGAGGAAAGTTATGAACACAACTAAATTTGAGTTGGCACATACCGTACTACCCTGGCAGCTTGAACATCAATTCTATTATTTGTACAAATGTTGAAATTTTCTAAAAAACTAAAATTTTCAATAAAATGTTTTTTTTGAAGGAAAATTTTAAACCAATTGCTTTAGGTTATTGTATTCTTGGACACAGAGTCTTCAAAATTAATTAATTGTTCAACAGACATGTGTTGAACCTGGCCTTGTTCTAAATAGAGGAATAATCAGCCTTGAAAGCTAAAACTGTACTTACATATTGTTACGATAAATGTAACAATTCTGACATGAAGACAACCATTTGGACAAGATTTGTGTCCAATTTTAAGGAACAGGTCTAAGTGAGAGCATGCTGGGAATTGATTATGGCAGCCGACCATTTGTGAGCATTTGTTGTGCTTGTTCACAATGTTGAGGCAAAAGTAGGTGTATTCACCATCTTTGTAGTTTTCCGAATATAGTTTTCTTCAGAGCCAAGTTCGGTGCCTCTGAGGTTCTGTGTCCCGACCGTGGCTGGACCCCTGAGTTTCTATCCTCCCTACAGTTTAGTGGCCAGTAAGATCTCTACAGTAGCCCTATGTATTTTTAGGGTATACCTTATCTCCACACAACTGGTTACCTAGTCCAGTGCTGGATTCTCTAGCACTAAAACTACAACCTCCTTCAGCTAGCTACATGTGTTCATCCATTGAAGAGACCTCAGGAGCAGGCTTTCCCCTATATTTCATAACTTTTATTTTTGCTGCATGGTGATATCGTTGGAGTACCTTACTACCTTGGAAGCTTTGACACTGATTATATTATTTTTATAAAATTTGAAATTAAAAAAAATTTGGAAGAAATAAATTGTGTTAAGGAAAATACAGAATCTTTTGAAATATTCAGGATTATTATTGACATGGAATATTTATAATTAATTAATTATTTGACATATGTGTTGAAGCTGTCCCCTCCACTACATTAATCAGAAATCCACAATGGGATTCAGAATCTTGGTGTTGAATGGAAATTTATCCCCTTCCTGTTGTGCAAACAATTCGTAGGGTGTTCTTAGCAAAAGCTACTCGTCCAGGCCAAAAATAGTGGCAGCCAATTTTAGGAATAGAATTTCCATGCAACCAATGAGAAGTTGTGTCATGCAGTGAAGGGGCCACCCTTTTTGCCTTGTGGGTGGAGGGGAGGGGGCGGAGAGGAAGGGGATTTTGTTTGCAAGTTGTGTTTGGTGTGGAGAGTGGACTGTCCACTGTTCAATTTCCACTTGGACAGTAGATAGTCACCTTTCCATTCATGCTTTGGCAAATGTTGTTCTCCTTACACCCATATAACTGGGCCAAAGGGAAGGAACTCAATACTTCAAAAGAAAACTTTCTATTTTGGGGAGCTTCCATAGTTTCATTTTTTTGGAGTGATGCAATCAAATTGGCTTATTGCCACAAAAAAAATTGAACTTACGACGCACCTCATCTAATTAATGCAAAGCACAATAAATATGGTAGTATGAAAAGGTCTCAGTTCATGAATAAGTACCACCAGATAGCATTTCACTATCTATCAGGTATAGCAAAAGTATGAGATTGTGTCATTAAAGATTGCACATCAGCTAGGTGATGCATATCAATCCCTTGAACAATATTGGTGGGTCTGATGACATGAACAGAAAACCTAGCCATCACAATTCTCCAATTTTAGAAAATAGGAGAAAAGTAGAAAGAGCAGGAGATTTCAGATTCTAACCTAGATATAACCTAGATGGTTTGAGATTTTTGGTCCCCCTAGTCCTGCTTCTTTCCTGGTGGTGACAAATAAGACATTCGGTGTGTATGTTCCTGTAGGATATAACTTTAGCCAAAATGGGTCATAAGAAAATTAGGAAGAGAAAAAATATAGTTAATAAATCAGTTTAGTGACTGCTTCAAATTATTGTCATTACCATAATATAATAATTTGATCTCTCCACAACCAGGGTTGCTTTTTAAAGATTTTGCAATATGGCCAAACTAGCAATTATTCATAAGAAGATTTAGCCAAATTTGGCTATAGACCAGATATGAAAGTTAATATAATAATTATTATTATTATACTTTCGCTTCCTGCTGGAACTTGTTATACAAATGTAGAGGGTTTTTTTCTTTTTTTGGGAAATTACGGCCATTTTTCAGAAAAGTCCTTTGTATATGTCAAATCACACTTTCTAGGTAGAAAAAATTGTAAAATTTTCCTGATGGAAATAAGTAAAATTGTCCACAACACTTCAACTCTTTTGGAGAAAACGAAAAAAGCTTGGTATAATTAAGTTACAATTGTAATATGAGTCTAATTAGCATTAAATGACAACATCCTAGGTGGGCTGTAGCATTTTTACAAACGTGCTGCTACAAGTGGCGACCTTGGAAGTGGGTCTACATGTGACTATTTAGTTATTTTTATTTCGAAAAATGGCGAAAAAAGTCCCTATAATTCTTTTTTTTTTTGTGTTTTCTTCATTTTCTGGAAAAAAATCTCCAGGTTGTGAAAATTTGCTAAAATTTAATAAAACACTGCCTGGACTAATCATTGTTTTGGCCAATCAAAAATAGTGCATAACAAACACTTCTTATTTATTGGGCTCTTCAAGGGATCTTCTAATGCCCTGAAATATTTTTCTAAAGCCTAAAGCTCGTTTGCAGTGAATCCACTAAAGTTCAGTGCTAAACTTCATCCAAAATTCCCAATGTAGGGCATAATATAGCCACCACTAAAACAGCTCCACCTACAACGGAATAATGACTAGTAAACAATAATTTGGATGAAATGTAGGCTTTAAAACAACATGACACTGAGTTTGGGCTTGTAAATATAAGTGTGCACATGATACAATCATCCTTTTATTTGTGTGAAAACTCACACTATGGCAAAAAGTTGGACATTTCCTATCACAGATTCAATGATTTTTTAAAAAACCATCATGTATCAAAAAGAAAATTCAAAAAAATTCCAAAAAAATTCAAATATTTGTACATAGTCCAAATAGGTATCCAAAAATATATAAAGATGTTTAAATGTTTAAATTGAATTTATGGATGATCACCACCTCGGTTACATCATCAAGGGAAAGAAAAAAAACACACCTGGTAGATACAAGTCTATTCAAAAGCACTTCTAGACAAATAGAATGGTATCTTTCTTTGCAATGGATTTTTCCAGTTGTTTCAGAATATATATATGTCTTTAAGTGGTTGGTCACAATGATTGGCCCATGTGGAAAATTTTAACCCATCCTCACTCAATATTATTGAAGATTCCATGTTTATGGGTGAAAATGGAGAAATACAAACACTCGTGAAATGGGGAAAAGAAAGAACAAAAAGCGAGGACCCAAGTTTGAGCCAAAATAGTAAAACCCAAAGTGGTCACAAAGGAACTGAAAACAGATTATTTCTCAAGGTACATAAGCTGTAAGCACAATGAAGCAATGGTGGCAACCAACCAAAATCACACCAATCAACCTTAATTTTTTTCTTCATTGGATGTTAGGGTTTAGGGTATGTGGATCTCTATAGTCAGCATTCCATTTCAGATTCCATCTTGGGGGTTTTCATGCCAGGGTTCTTCATATTCCTTGCTGGGAATTGGCATGAAAATAACCATGAACAAGGTCTCTTTTTTAATGCCCCATCTCCACCACAATCCATACCTATACATGTACATATTAAACTGGCAGAAATTTTCTAGTGTTCGGGGAGGGCATAGTATTTACAGTAATATTGCCTTGTAGAAATGTGCTGAGTATCACAGATTTTTATTTTTATTTTTAAATTGCAAACTTATTAAAGTTATCCATAAAGATGGTAAAACTCAAGAAAAGAATCATGGGTTTCCTGAAACTGAAGATGAGAATCGAAATGTAGGATGGGATTATATGAAAAAATAATAATAGAAGAAAACACTCAAACTTTTCACATAGGATAAATTGAGTTTCTTTTCTTTCTTATGTTTTGCTATTTATGGGATATCTAAAAGCTATTTAGGAGCTTACATGCAAGGTTAGCTAGTAACTTCTTACGTCAAAGGATACCTAAGATTTATTTAAAAAGCTACCTAGGGTTGACTCATAGTGCAAAATGGGGTTACAAAAGGCTTACATAAGGACCTACCTAGGGCTGACTCATGACCTCTATCTAAATCCTATGTAGCTCATTAAGTAGTCTCTTAGGTATCCCCTCACTTAGGTAACTTAGTCCCTAAATGATCTTTACATATTTTTTATGTAAGCTTTTGAAAGCTTTTACCTTAGATAACTCATAACATAGATAGACCCCAAGTTGATCTTTAGGTAGTCCTTAAATAAACCCTAAAATTATCTAGATAGCCTCTTTAAATAGCCCTTAGTATTCCTTAACTTATGAAATATTATTATAGTCTTTAGATAAGGTTTAAGATATCCCCTAACCTAAGTAGGCCCCTTTATAATCCTTAGATAATCATTAAATAAGTCCTTAGGTAGGTCTTATGTAATTCCCCATTTAAATTTTTCATTGTGCTTGTCTTACACAGATAGATAGGTAAATAAGTAGTAGATAAATATCTCATGGGTAGGTAAATAAATCGTGCTGATTAAGTAAGTGATAACTCATAGGTAGATAAAGTAACTCATGGATAGGTATGAGATAACCCAGAATTAAGTAAGGAGATAGAAAACCCCTAACGTAATTAACCCCTACCTAAGTAGTTTCCTAATTTATATGGCCATAAGCTCAATAGACTATAGTCTAATTTATAATGATCATTTTGCGGGAGTCCATCCTTGGTTTTGCCGAGTGATACTTTGATGAACTTTATGGACGGCTCAAAAGCGAAGATGAGCCAGTACTCCAAAGACCAGAGTCATGTTCAGAATAAAGATTACTTTAAGAATAAGTTTATGACATGGGATAACACCCTCAGATGGGGACATCCCCAATGCAGATCCCTCCCTAGTTGAGGCCCTGACTTTGGGAGCGACCCCCACCCCTCTCATCAAAGGGTGTTATCCTTCATAAAGGTGACAATACTCCCATTGCATCTACAAAGTAAAAAGGAAAGCAATCAGAGGTTTGAACTTCGATCACACCATCAATCCTTCTTCACATCAAGTGCAATTTTGTTTGGGGGGGAGGAGAGGACATTGCATCTTCGTGCTTTCTTGGGAGCCTCCTTTTTCTTTCTTGATGCTCTTCTCTCAATTGAATCTCACTGTCAATCCTCCACATCAAGTGCATTTTATTTGGGGAGAAGATATTCCTTACAAAGGGTCACTCCTTACTACTTGCCCATAAAAAGTTCCCCTAAGCTGAGGAATGCAAGAGCATATAGAGTTCCCCAAAAGTCACAAAGTTGAGATGTGAGAGCTATAGGTAGGAAGATGTACTTATGTCTTTTTATTTTTCTTTTGTTAAGAGGTTATGCCCATATCTGCAGCTGTCAGATCCTCCAATCTTCATGTAAAAGCTTCGATTCCACTTTACCAGATCAAATGGGCTGGTTGATGTAACCCTTGTTAAACACAGTTTTCAAACTTTTAACGCCTCTGGCAATCAATTCGCATAATCTTTCCTACACTAGTGTAGCCCATGTCTTGCCCCAAGTATGAATGCGTTGAGGGCTCAACTGATTTTTCCGTTCCGACCCAATCAATTTTTGTAATTTGTTTGAATTTCCAGCAACAAAAATCCACTCAAAATTCAATCTCTTCCACATCTTAGCTCTGAAAATTATGAAATAAAATTTATTAAATCTGCCTTGCTGAGCGCTTGAGGGCTTTTCAAACACCCCCCTCCCGCCCCCCCAGTTTAATACAGTTTTCAGTTTTGATTTTATTTTATTTTTTCATTGAGATTATGATTCAATAATCAATAACTTTCACACCATAGCTCTAAACAGTCTCAAACCAAGTTGGTGCACCCTTACTCATTGAGAGCTTTCCAAAGATACCAAGAGTGCAACATGAAGTGCCATGATTTGGGAGATCTCAACATGACAAACAAAACAAACTACCTTGCTTTATAGATAGATAGCCTGCTTATATTGTGGTCTTGATGAAAAAGATAAGATAGAAAAATATGAGAGTTTTGGATAACTATGGTGCTATTAAAATCATCAAAATTCACAAACATCATAGAAGACATATTGTGAAATTATTGGAGACAAAGTGGTTGGCAACCATCATTAACAACTTCATGGATTATATTCCCAGCACCTAACCATTCTTCCCCAAACCCCATGTCTGTCATACTCCATTGCATTTTAGTAATTCCACTATGTAATATTCCTGCTACCGTGCCCCCCCCCCCCCGGGCAGGGTGAACCCAGCACTTACATGGGTATCTTCACCTTCTTGAGTAAGGCCTCTTAGAGCTAATAATCAACCAAGGAACTGTATTGAACTCAGATACCCTGATTTAGTGCATGGATAGGATATCTGTAATGTTTAGAAACAGCACCAAAAAAATTTGGGATTTCACCATGGTACCAGTGTAGGTGGTTCACCCAAGGGATCCCCCTCCCACCAAATAAAATGGAAAAAGTATAGGCTAATTCACCTCAAGCAAACTCATTTCAGTAAGGGACCTAGCACCCTGGGGCTTTACCCTACAACAGAATGCCCCAATTGCAGATCTCCCTGCCCCCATTATCTTTTCTTAGAGGAAAAACTCTAGGCACAAAGGAAAAACATCATTGAAGATATTGTTTTGTCTTTGTAGAGGTATTCTTAACCTGAAAGAAATATCATAAAGATAAAGCTTTCTCTCTGAAGGGTTCTTTGTCACATGTAAAGCCCTGCTTGAATCCTTTAAGCGGGTTTCGTGGGCATGTTACCCAGAATATTTTCCTCAACTGTTTGGGGCCCATTTCAAAAAGTGGAGTGACCATTCCAGTGGGTGTTCTATTTTTCAAAACATCTCCCTTTTTTTTCCCCCTTTTTTCCTGTGATACCTGACAGGTACCACAGAAAAGAAAATCATGGAACAGGTCTTTAGGCCTTTAGGCTTTACCCTACACCCAAAAGAAAATCTTGAAATGATATTCTTTATACGATATAGGCTACGTCTGTTTCAATTGAGCTTGAACATTTGCAATGCATAATCATGCCTTTCACCCCACGTCTCCCAGCACCATGAAAGTTGGTCACCTAAAATGCTCCTCCTCCTTGGCACCTCATCATCACTCTTGCAAATGGGGCTTCTTGTCCTTCACATACGGATCTCCCATAAAAGTCATCTCAACCATTTTGTTGTGATGACTAACATGATGAGTAAGGTGTCTGCCCCACTATAGAACAATGCGTGTTCAGTTTGGATTTTGGATATGCTCCAATAATGAAAAACATTCTAGGATAGGTATTGATTTTCATGTTGATAAAATCATTTATCTCCACAAACTCCTCTAGCCAATTACCAAACTCAATTTGGGATGCAACGAGGGAAACCTAGGAGGGGTTGAGGAACTTCTACAAAAACATTTTGTCTCCACATGGCTGAAAATGAATTAGAAATGGAGAGGGTCTAAAGTTGGGCATGCGGGAGGTTCCCATTCCAAGGGTACGATGAAGCTCTACAAAATTATTGTGTGACTGCCCCTTGGAAGCAATGTTCTAGAAATCTTCAGAATCTGCAAGTTTCTTGTAGGTGGACATGATAGGATCATCCACACGTGAATAGGTGGGCAAGAAATTAGTAGTTTGCCTTTGAGTTTCATGAGTTTACATCTTGCAGCTCTTCCACATCAAGTGCGTGATCAAATGTTTTTCCCTTCCCCCTCTTCTTTTCAGTTTCCTATTTCTTCTTTTTCATGGTGGTAGCTTAATTCTTTGAAAATGCAAGGTGTTCCAAGAAATTAGGATTCTTCTTCTCTTTAATACCACTTTCTTTTGGAGGCGTAGTATCCTTGGGATAGTCCAGGTACCAACCACAGTCAAAGAAATGTGCAAACATCCAATCCCAAAGCAAATCCTTCTTGTACATTGTGATAATTTGCCTTAGAGTCCCTCCAATCTTGAAAAGTCTAAAGACGTCCATGATAGCAACCCCAACAAGAAACACAAAATTGAAATACCTACATTTGTCATTAAAACAAGTCAATTAAGGAACTAAATAAACTTATTCCAAGATTGATGAAAGTTACAAGAATGTTAAAAACTTTAAAAATGTGAAGGTCAAAAACATAAGAAGTTTCTCTTTTGCAACTAAATGTTTTGTAATGGATCTAAAAATTATGTGTACAACACTTGTTTGAATGCTTCCTTGTCATCAATTCAGTGTTCTCAAGCCTTGTTCCTTCAAATGCCATCCTAGGACTTGAACTTTCAAAAGAAGCCCATCCCCCATATTGTCAACCTCCACTCCTTGATGTAATCCAAAAGGATAATCAAGTTTCTTGTGTCCCCTAGTTCTAGTTTGAAATCATTGATTGTAACAACAAAAAACTTATGTGCCTTAAATTCAAGCTGCATGCAACATAGATATGTTATTCCTAGAAATGAATTTTGTTCTGAGGGAATTGAAAGTTAGCTTGATAAAAGAACTTGTGACCAAAAAGTGGTTTCATAAAGCCACTTATTGAATGTGGCATATAAAATCCCTACTTTGGGAATTTCTTGGCCTCCTTCAAAACTTTATGATTGTTCCATTATTTCAACCAAACAACATTATGTTCATTGGAACAAAAACAGATGTCAACATTTGTAACTTCCCAATAAGCATGTTTGGATCTAAGTTCATGTTTAAATGAATTTGAATCAGTTGTTGGAACTCAAATCCAAATGTTGGATCACAAATTGGAAGATGTTTGGTGAACATGGAGAGATGATCCTTTCAAATTTGGTCCATCACCTCTTCCATAAGCACCTACATCTTAGATGTGGATGGATCGTTGGGGTTTGAAACATTTTCATAATAGAACTAATTTTTTGTAACATCAACCATTATAGAAAGATTTTGTTGCATATGAAGAGAAAAACTTTAAAAATCTAATTGACTTTAAAGAAAATGTTTAAAAAGGTATGCAAAATTGAAATTTGAAAATCAAAGATTAAGAATTGAAAATGGAAAATAGAAAGTGGAAAATGGAAAATGGAGAGTTGAGAATAACACCTACCTTGTATTCAAAAAAGGTCAAACCATTGTGAGTGAATACTAGGTGTTGCGAAACTTATTTTTGCACTTCTTGTAAAGATTTGGGGTAATGGCATCCTTAAATTGTTTCATTGGAATCTTCCCAACTTTTTGAAAGTGAAAAAAATCGTGAACAAAACTCGGTTTCACATGGTCAAACTCCACTAACTTACACAATGGCTAAGAAAGATTATGAGGAAAGTAAAACAAGTACATGATCGTAAGATATTCATGTAAACAAGAGATTCATTCAAAAAATGTATGCAATATGAATGTGAAAGCTCCATATTTGTTCAATTTATCATTGTAGTAAGTAACTCTACCAAGCCCTCGGTGGTATCCAACATAATGAAACCCACCAAAAAGTGTTAGGTAGAATCAATTAGATGGACCCAAATGATGTATGGCATCTAGGCCTAAAGATGGTAATTCACATCCCAAACCAAAAAAAAACCTTCACAAATTTAAAAATAAATCTAAATTCAAATTGAAGGATTTGTCAATCCAATGCATGTCCTAACTATCCTCATATTTCTCCATTGAAGCTTCCTCCCCTTGTTAATGGGTTGGAGAAACATTAAAAACATTGTTGGCTTATGAATATCCCATTTGGAACACCTATTCCATCTTATGGACATCAATATTCAAGGAAGGTCGAACCACGAGCATATAGATCATCCTACATAAGGAATATTCATGCAAGCCTTTTCCTTTGGATTAATCTTGTGGCTATCCAACACCTTCATAATCTGAAATTTGTGATGGATTTGGACTTTTTAGATAATTTTGTCACAAGACTCAAAATCAAAGGCACCAAGGACAAAAGGAACCAAATTAAACACATGCCTTATGATTTGTAAACAAAAGGCAATTCTAGGATGTACAAAATTTCACACCTTCAAAAAAAATGTCAAAGAAAATTCAAAGGAACCAATATCTTCACCAACCAAAAGGGATGAGATTTCAATTAAGTTATCTTGAGGTCCTTTTACCATCTCCTCTTTGGGGTGAACTTCAGAATTATCTTCTTGTGAACCATGAAAATGAAAATCATTCAACAAAATAGGAATATAGCATTCAAATTGAAATGTAACAACTTTTTGTTGCACATTTCCTTTCGAAAATCCTCAAATTCTTTGTGTAGCAAATTTGAACCTTGGACACAAAAAGCCTAAACAAGATCTTTCATGTAAACAATATATGTTCACCAAAAAGCTCAAATTGAAAATAAATAATGGTAATGGAATAGATAATTACCTTTTTTGTCCAATTGTCAAGTCCTTTCTCACCTCAAAATTCTTACAATAGTGCATTCAAAAAGCTTAATCAATCATGAGGTTTAATAAATCAACCATGAGACAACTAAATGATAAGAAACTTCAAGCTTGGAAACTTCCAAGAGATTTTGGGAGAATTCTTTTTGCTTTCAGCTTTTATGTTTGGCACCAAACATAAAGGCCAAGAGCAAAAACATTTGCTTTTGGCCAAGCAAGGAAGTTCCAAGTTCCATAGCTTGGAGCTTTCAAGAACAAAAAAAATTGTTCTTGACCTTCATGTTCAACATCGAACATAAAGGCAAAAAATGAAATAAAAATGTTCTTTGACCTAAACTTGAAAGCAAATAGGAAAGAAATGTAAACATACCTCAAATTCTTGGTCAAATTGTATGTTTGTGACCTCTTCCTCCTCAAAGAATAATAAGAGAATGAATTATATGGAAAGATCAATAGCAAAAAAATTAGGGAACCATACATGTCTTTGTTCAACTACATTTTCTTTTTCATTAGCATTTTTTTTCTTAGGATTTGTCCAATGGAAGTTTGCTTTCTATCTATTCCATCACAAAGCCTTCAAATCATTTTCAATTCCTCTTACCTCTTACATCTAAAACTCAAGTTGCTAAGAATACTAAGAATAAATAATTTTGTAAGAATAAAACTTTATGTGTGAACCTATTTGGTTGAACCAATGCACTATTAGGTTGCTCGCTTTTTGAAGAAATCATAATTCACACAAGTCCATTCTATAATGTTAAATTGATAATTTAATGTGGTATCATTGGTTAGATGGTAACAAAGTCCACATTTGAAAACAATAAAATCCATATCAATAATTGCCCAAATAAAGGTTGTAAGTTTTTTAAAAAACCTTTTGGGGGGACATCATGGACATGGCAAGATGTCCCTCCCATTGGGTTCTGTCCTCCCATATAGATATTTTGTATAATGTACCTGCATAGGATCCAATAGGTGGTAGACATTAAAATCTATACAATATTCTAGATTGTAAAAACATGATAGAAGGTTCATAGTTGAAAATGATTTTCTTTGGTTGGTCTTCCAAATAAACATTATGTAAATCCAACTATTATTTAGTTGCATGTGTCAACTTGAAAGTGGAGCATTATTGAATCCATTGAAGAATGTTTTCAAAGTGGTGCAAAATGTGTGATTCATAGGTGTGGGATATATGGTCATGACAAATATTGATATCATATTGTTTTCAAACCACAAATTATTTTTACCTAAAATCTAAAAATAAATTTCCCCCATTTCATAACTTTTACCTCAAAGATGTGTTATCTAATTATTTTATGTATTACACTTCAAGCCCTTCTTCTTTGAATTTTTTTTTCCTCCTTATAAACTCATATTCTTAAAAGTGCCAACTATAGGCCTGCAATCTTGAATTAGTTTTTCAATTTTTAAAAAAAGTAAAATTTCATAGACAAAATTTTCTTCAACAAGAAATTTCCTCCATTATATCAAATTTGAAATGTCATTCTTGCAATTAGTTATTTCATGTCACTTATGTTAATAAAGTTTATTGTCCCCAACCAAAGAAATGTTGGGTCCAATTTTTTTAAGGTGTACCAAAAAACTCGTCACGTCACCCTTTTGTATTCCTTTTCCATATTGTTTTACTAATCCTTTGATGTACATGGACAAAAAATGTGTGATATTAATTTTTTTTAAATATGATGGTCTAACATATCATACTTCAAAATATGAAATCTTTTAATTTAGTAATGTGCATAGGAATAAAAAATATAAGGCAAAACTAAGGACTACGTTAAGGACTACCTCTACTTCGTCCTACTTGGTACTACATAAGTTTTTTGTCCAAGGTTTTTAAAATGTCAATTAAAGCTAAGATCATGCAAAATTGTTGGCACATGCTAAAGATGAAAACATTATTGGCAATGTCGTAAATTCATCCATTATAAACCACGTAAACCTATCTATTGTCTTTTGTTTTTGTGGCATGTCAAACTTAATCGAACATCTCCCAATGTAGCTTTTAGGGATAATCACCAAATTCAACCCTTCATATAGTCTTCCATATTGCAAGAGACTCCAAGTATTCCAAGTCCTTCCTAACCATGGTGACATTACTTCAACAATATTTTTTAAAATTAAATTGCTCACTTGTCTATATTTTATGTTATTATGGTGTTGAGAACCATTTTTCTTATTCATGTTCCAACACCTCACCAACAAAGCATATAATAATAAAGCATAATCATGCATACAACTAGGTTGCACATTTTCCTCCAATTACAATAAGGTATCAGCATGCAATAATATTAAAAATCAACAATACATGTTTCATAATCATTTTCTTTTTCCTTCAAAAAGAAAAGTCACAAATTTTGAATTCCTTAATCATTTCATGACACATTCTCACAAAATTTTCAATTAAATACATATACATCATGCTACCTTTTGGATGTTCAAAATCACAAAATCTTTAAAGGTCTCAAGGCATTTCAACCACAATCATCCTTCGAGTTGAATCTCATTGAGAAGATGTTTGAGGAGATGTTGTTGAAAGCCAAGGAAAGAATATGGGAGAACTTTGCATTTACAACAAGCACATAAAATTTTTTAAAAAATCTTTGTGGATGCAAATAAGTTCACATTTACTTCCTTTGATTGGACCTGACATAATAACCTTGAAACACAAAAAAATGCCTCTTGCACTCTTATACTAATTTTTTTTCTTGAAGTGATGGGAAATCTCAATCAATTGAACTTGTGAAAATAATGTGACTTCAACCTTGAGATTTTTAATATATTAAACTAATTGTCATGCCCACAACAAAATTAAAGTGGGTTTTCACAACTTTCATAGTTTCAATTGATTATATTTGTTCATCCTTCTATCAAATATGCATGACAACCTCATAAACATGATCATCATATTTTCATAAATGTATACTAAAGTTGTTGATTATTGAACAACCTCACTTGTTAAACCTAAATAATGAATTTATTTGTGATTGCCATTCATTACTATCACATTATATTTTCAGGTTTGGCACTTCAAATGTTGAATAATTACTCTATTTTTAAAAATCCACTAGAGCAAGAAGAAAAATAATTTATGGGATTCCATTATTTCTTTAGGAAATTTTCTAACATTGTCTCCTACATTTTTTTTACAAAAATGGGGAAAGATAATATTCCACCAAATTATGGGATAAAGAGATCTTGTCAACTATTGGATATTTGCTTTTATGATGGTGGAGTAGCTTTAAACAAGAAGCTCATGGGTTTCTAGGTTAGTTTTTTTATGTTGTCGATGTTATGCATGCCTGGACTAGTTGCTCCCTCTTTAGTTCTTCTCTTAATGTTATTAATTTTGGTTAAAAATTTATCTACTATTTTTGCCTTTGTGTTGACAATGGATTTAATTATGTTCACTTGAGAAAGTCGCAGTTCCAACTCTTGCTTTTCTGCTTTGAACTCTTTTCTAAAACTCTCCTTCTATAACATTCTTCTATGATTCCCTTTTACAAACCTTCAACTTTTCTCACACCTTCCTCATGCAAGACATCATATTTTCAACCCCCAAACCTTAATTATTCTAAAGGAGAAGAAAGCCATGCAACATGGTGAAAAATTTAGGCATCATAAAAAAAAGTAGCCAAATTCCCAAAATTTCAGCTCAAGGATAGTAATTTCCTTAAATTTAGGCATATCAAATTGATGATTTCTAAAAAGTTAGACATTTTAAAAAATAATTTAATTACCACTAAACTTGAAAAGGTACTACAATATAGATTTACCTTTGTTATTATCCATCGATAATGAATCCATAAATCTTGTTGAAGATGATGAATCCACTTCCAAGATGTAACTAAAGGATTTTTAACAAAATAACTTGAAATAAGTCCCTCATCACCTTCACATCAAAGATTTCATTTTTCATTAAAAAATCTGTATTTTTGTGTATAATTTTTTTAAAAATTAAAAACTGATTTGTGATGCTACAAATCACATATTTATCTGATTTTTTGGTTTTTTAATTCTCTTCAAGACCAAGAGTTGGACTCAAATGTTAAGTACATTCAAGACAATTCAAGGCTCCACATTCTAACAATCTCATTAGCAACATAAGTTTTTAATTTCACACTCATGAACAAAGCATATTCCATAGACCCTATATGTTTGTGTATGTTTTCTACATTGACTACAACAATTGTCTATATACAGATTTATACATATGATTTTAAAATGGGGGCTGAAATATTTCTTGCATAGAGGTAGGTACCTACTAGGCCCTAAACCTACCAATTGTAGCTTCCATTTGATGTTGGAAATTGGCAACATCCAAGGACCCAATCTCCCAAATGGCATGCAATAAAGTTTTCAGTAAAACAACTCAAACATAGGGGTAGAAACTCGTGTTTGTCCCATATGCAAGGTGAGATTGGAAACACAATGGTATATAAAAAAAAATGTCACAACAAGGGACAAAACTCATTTTCCCACCCAAACTCAGTATGAAATGAGTTCCATGCCAAGTTTTTGTACTCATCTCAAGGCGCATGCTCCTTTGTGTCATTGTCATTATCAATTAGCATGAGTGCCATTGTGTGGTCACATTGCTACTCTAGTGAGCAAGTGAGCAAGACTGTTCTTCACACTCTTGTTTGTTTTTTTTCGTAATGCTTAGTTGAAGTGGGCAACAACAAAAGGAGGTCGCAGTGCACACATAGCTCACACCCACTCATCATCTTAGCAAAGGAGACAAACGTGGGCCAAACACCTCTTAGTTTTCCTATTGTGTTCATAGGAAACTAAAGAGGTTTTTCTTGCTTTGTAATTGGTTGGCAAGAGCTTTGATCATCCAATATGTGAGAAACCTATAGGTTGGGGTCTTTAATGGTGTATCTCAGAGCCAATTGCAGAACTGAAAGTGGTGCAAGGTTGGTCCACCAGTTGTGTAGTTAGTGCGCATAGGAATCGCATTGTGCCGCATTGAGTAGGAACAACTTTTTAAAGTAATGTTTGACCAGTGTGTAGTGCTCCAGGACTTTTTCCCTTTGGTTAAGCTGAGAATGGGTGTTCTCAATTACATAACTAAGCATAGGAGAAATGGATTGAGCCCAAGTGATCAATTATACCATGTTAGTGAAGAGACCAGATCTTATGTCACTCAAGCCTTTTCCACATCTAACCGATGAAAATCCTTGATACTTTCAACCTAAAATGACGAGGTCCATGGGGCCAAGTAATTCCATATGTTTGTTTTAAATCAATTGTATGTTAGAGGGCAAAAAAGTGAAATCAGCCTTCCATGCGGTGGTTACAAACTATTGTGGAAATTTGGCTGTGAGCTCCATCATTTTCGATGTCACCACTTGCCTTGCAATAGGATCAGTGTCTACGTAGAAATACCTCCGAACCACCATCCTTAACTATAGTAAGGCTTCGAAACCTGTACCAATATCACCAAAGAGTTTTAGTAATGTAATCCCTTCCTTAAGCGGTGTCTAGGTGATTAGCTAACGAAGTATTAGCTTAATCAATTCGCCATGGCTTTGCATATTTTCAAAACTAAATAGAGTTTTGACCAAGGGCTCGTGGGCTGCTTTGAACCTTTGTAAAACCTCTGGTCCATGTTGAATATCAATAGGAACCACCCTCAAACTTTCAATAGCTTGGGTGTAAATTATCTCCTCTTCATCTCTCTCTATCCACTCATGGCTAGCTTGTTCAATGTAAGAAATAGTGTGTGTTTCCTTGAACATATAATGGTGAGCCATAGGACTATGGTTCCCATGTAAATCAAGGGGTATGTATCCCAAGTGGTGGCCATTAATTTCCCAATCCACTCAATAGTACGCATGTTCAAACCAGTTGTCAATTATGAAACCTGATGGAAACATGGCCTCTTGCCCAATGAGCACATCATAATTAATGGCATTGGTGGCTAAACATCTAACCTATAAGCAAAGCTCTTGATCTATGCCTTCATTGAAGTTAAGTGCAATCAAATTCGAGCTCTCCCCAAGTACCTCCTCCACACTCCCACTAACAGTGCGAATTTGCCACATAAATTTTTGTGGTTTGGAGTCGAACATGCCCATCTTCTTGGCGAATTGAAGTCCAAGAATCACTGGTTGGGCACCTGTATCAAAAAGTACCATTCTGGGTGCATGTCCTCCCACCTGGATTGTTGATTCAGTATTATCAACAATGACAACTCCGGTGGCGATGGAAGTTCTCTCATTAGGCACCACCTTTGGAAATGAGTGAAAGACTTTGTGGAGAGAATGGTTATCCACAACGCCTTTGTTGAGTAACAAATCCACAAGTGAGGTGTTCTTAGTTTCCTTCTGATATGTGAATGTTGAATCAAAGGTAGGAGAACCCACTAGTTTAGCCATGTTAAAACGAGTGACCAAATCATGAACGCCATCTGCAACACATGAGCCAATTGAATGTCTCTCCAAGGTGTTGGATGGGACCCCTATAACATGTGGATCAAGGATTGGTAAAGGACATGATGTAATGTTCATGGTATCCTTTACTACTGCAATTATGTCCCTGGTGTTTAGCTTCAAATCTTGAAAACTAAACAATGATGTATTCACAAGCTTTTGCGCCACTTCACACATTTGAAGTTGGCATTCCATAAGCTGAACAATGGAAAATTGTGTGTTTTCCTAATGTACATGTATTCCTGGGACACAAGAATTTGATGCCCTAGCAACTTGTGGTATAGTAGTCTCCTCCCCCCTCGCCAACAAGGTGCATTCTTATTCCGTGTTGAGAGGACAAAAAGATTGTGGCATGATTACTCAAGCTCTTCTAGCCCTAGTAATAGGACTTGAACCAGATGAGAGTCCATCAATCTGAATTACCTACCTAGTGGCAAAAACTCTAAATGCCACACTAGCTTTTTATGCTACAAAGTAGGAAGGGCAAAAAAATGTGGCAAATTCTAGTGTGAGACTAGAATTGTGTGCACTAGAAAGAACATATTCCCTCACCATGGCATCATGTGAAAGGCCATAAAATGACCTAGGAGGTCCCACCTGTGATCCTAAACCCTATACAGGTTGGACATGACTAGCTGGTTGGGAAAACTTGCCTTTTAGATTAGCAAGTTGGGCCCTTAATGTTCAAGTTCATTTTGTAAAGTTTGAACTTAAGCAGCATGGGCTTGAAGCATCTCCCTCTTATCAACATTGTGCTTCTTCTTCTTAGCATTCTTACTTGGAATTACCCTTGGTGGGGAAAGCCTGAGTGGAAGCTGAGGTGCTTTAGCTTTTGGTTGAAGGGTAGTGGTAGATGTTGTCAAATTTTGCCATGGTAATCAAAGTTATTTTTATCCTAGGAACTTGGCAAAACAAACAACTTCTTGATGTGTCACAACCCCACTTTGAGGGAAGTGTGAGGTAGCCATTCACACTCCCGAAAATGGGACTTGGGAGTCCTCAGAGACTCCCAAAAACTTAGAGTGCGATTGCAGGGGTCAAAACATCTCGCATTGAGACGTTTTTTATACCATTGAAAAGGTCTTGAAGTTTAGATGTCCAAAATGGCCTTGCATGAGCCATTTGGACATCTTAGCACAAGTTATGGTCGAAAGGAGGGCCGGGAATCAAACTGCCAATTTGACTCCCGACCATTAAAAGTCAGGAATTGACCCGATCCCGGTGAGTACAGGGGGAGTATGACACACCATTGGAAAGTTCTCGAGGAGAGCTACAACTTTGGTTAAGACCTCGTCCCGATCCAAGTTTGGGGCGAGAAGTTATGAACGCCCAAAGTCCTGGGAGTCCAAACCGGGACAATTTCGGGACTCCACTTTGGGAGTCCCGGGAAAAAAAACCATTTGGATGCAAGTGCGGTGGAAAGCTACAGAGAATACTATATGAGGGAAGGTGGTGTCTTCCCCCGAATCCGGACCGTGGTGAGTCAAGTGAGTCCAAGGTTGCCCGTGGCTTGTCCCAACACTAAAAATGTGCAAAATGAGTTCTAACCAACTTGTTGGTTGGATTTGGATGCAGGACCGAATGTAGCTTGTCCCTCTTCCTAATCTAGTCTCGAAGCTTTTAGCACGCCCCTCTTACCCCTTTTAGTGCTGGAAACTAGGAGCGTGCCTCGAATCCCCCATATTTCTGCAACTTGAGTGATGTAGCCCCAACTTGGGGCTAACTAGGGACTTGGGAGCACATCATGATGTCCCTCTTTCCCATAATAATCACAAAAAAAATCCTTGGAAGGAATGTTGCATTCATTAACTTTCTGGGTAAGATTGCCACAATAGTTGCAAGAAGCAAGGATGGGTGTAGCCGAGTGCACTACTTTAGTTATTGAAGAAGAATGTGATGATCTGGTCGATGCAATTAGTGGAGGCGAAGGCCTTAAATGTGATGGAGGCTACATTGTATTGGCCTCATAGTGTGCATGAGCCAGTTCTAACTTTTCAAAAATGTTGTACACATCTAGCAAAGTGTATGAGTTTCCAAATTCTATAAAAACTCGTTGCAAAATCTCCGCATGGAGTGCCGGAGTACCTTCCAATGAATGGAGATACCAATGGGTAGCTTCCAGGTCTGTGATGTTATGAATATCGTCTTTAAGCTTGAGAAGCCTCTTGTAGAGCATTTTGAGGGTTTCATCCTTCTACTAAGAGAAAGAGGCGAACTACAGAAATTTTTTCAAAACTCTTCACTGGAAATTCCAACTCAAGAACTCGAAAGAATTCCCCCATTAGATCAGCAAAAGTTAGTGCATCAATGGTTGAAGGAATGTTTATGGTAGCAATAATGAGTTGTTGAGGAAAAAGGTTTATTGAAGTAGGTACCAGATTTGGATTATTGGGCACAGTCCCATGATGTGCAATGGCAGCTTGAAGTGCAGCTTGAGAGGCGATGGTGATGGCTGTAGCATAAGCTAAATTCAGGATTTAGGTGACGCCCAACATCCTCAAAGAATGTTGCTCGTAGACATCTAGTGCCTTGTAGTGTACATAATGGGCCAATTGTTTGAATACGAACGTTTCGATGTAATTAGCACCATACTTGAGCTCCAATTCACAAATTACAGTTAAGAAAGTTACTTTGAATTCCTTCAAAAAAATGGTACTTGGCCTTCCATTGAACTTTTCAATTATCTCAAAAGAACTGTTAACCTTCATGGTGTATATGGGTGAAAATGACGCGCTCCCGAATCACGGGGTGAAACCCACTTGAGGGTTTCACAAAGTCAAGTTACGGAAAGTTGAGACTTGGTAGCACGCTCCCGGCTTCCAACTCTAGAAAGGGGTATAGGGTTGAGTTGGGAGCCCAGGGATTAGACTAGGACGAAGGACTAACTTAGCTCGTGTGAATCTGCATCCAAAAACCAACCACAAGAGGTTAGTTTAGCATTTGGGACACCCTTTGGTGTTGGGACTTGCCACGGGCACTTGGACACACAAGACTCACCACGGCCCGGACTCGGGGGAAGCCACCACCTTCCCCCACATAGTATTCTCTGCGGCTGGTCGCGGAGGCTACATCCGAATGGCACATTTTGTTGGGACTCCCGAAATGGAGTCCCGAAAGTGTCCCGGCTGGACTCCCAAAACTTTGAACAGCCATAGCTCCTCGCCCTAAACTCAAATCGAGACGAGTCCTAAATCAATGTTGTAGCTCTCGTCGAGAGCTTTCCAACGCCGTGTTGCACTCTGCAAGGCGACGTCAAGAAGAGGTCGATTCCCGACTTTTAGTGGTCGGGAGTCAAACTGCCAGTTTGACTCCCGGCAGTTTGACTCCCGGCCCTTCTTTTGCCCATAACTTGGGCTGTAGATGTCCGAATTGCCAATGCGAGGCCATTTTCGATATCTACTTTTCAATACCTTTCCAATGACACCAAGAACACCCCAATTCGAGGTGTTTTGAGCCTTGCTGTTGAGCTCTGAACATTCGAGAGTCCTGGAGGACTCCAAACCTCCAACTTTTCCAAGTGTTGGGCTTCACCCCCACACTTGGCCAAAGTGGGGTTGTGACAGTAAAGGTCATGGCTTGTAGTGGAATATATGGTGATGGCGTGAAAGTAAGTGCAGCAGGTGTACCCCACTAATTAACCCCTTTAAAGGACTCTGATGTACCGTTGATGTAACTTGAACCTAAATTCCTAGTAGGAGTTGTACTGGATGACAATGGCACTATAGACGTTTTGTTGCAACCCCACTTTGCGGGAAGTGTGAGCTCGCCACTCACACTCCCGAAAATGGGACTTGGGAGTCCTCCGGAACTCCCAAAAACTCAGGAGCGCAATTACAGGGGTCAAAACGCCTTGCATTGAGACGTTCTATATACCATTGGAAAGGTCTTGAAGTGTAGATGTCCAAAATGGCGTCGCATGAGCCATTTGGATATTTGTAACACAAGTTATGGTCAAAAGAAAGACTGGGAGTCAAATTGGCAATTTGACTCCCGACCACTAAAAGTTGAGAATCGACCCGATTCCTATGTGTGCAGGTGAAATGCAACACACCATTGGAAAGATCTCGAGGAGAGCTACAACTTTGGTTCAGACCTTGTCCTGATCCAAGTTTGAGGCGAGGAGTTATGAGCGTCCAAAGTCCCGGGAATCCAAATCGGGACAGTTTTGGGACTCCACTTTGGGAGTCCCGAGAAAAAAAGCCATTTGGATGCAAGTGCAGTGGAGAGCTGCAGAGAATACTATATGGGGGAAGGTGGTGGCTTCCCCTGAGTCTAGGCTGTGATGAATCAAATGAGTCCAAGGTAGCCCGTGGCTTGTCCCAACACCAAAAGGGTGTAGAATGAGTTTTAACCAACTTGTTGGTTGGATTTGGATGCAGGACCGTGTAATTGAGTAAGCTTGTCCCTCTTCCTAGTCTATCCTAGAGCTTTCAGCATGCCCCTCTCACCCCCCTTCAATGCTGGAAGCTGGGAGCGTGCCCCAAGTCCAAAAATTCCACAATTTGAGTGACTTAATCCCAACTTGGGGCTAACTTGGAACTTGGGAGCACGTCATGCTTGATGGTACTGTCGTGAAGATCATGAGCTCAAAGAAATTGGCTCAAAGGATTGTGTGTTACTTCGTAGCTGATACCTAGGCTCTAGCTAAGTGGTAGTGCTCTCATCATCCGAAAACATGGTGTTGTCCCATGCCAAAAAAAATTGTAACAATATAGAACACTAATTACAAAGTTCTAACACAACTATGTAATTAAATGCAACCGTAATGGAAATTGAAATGTGAAATGTTTAAGAAAACATACCTTAAGCAGCTTTTAGTTTCTGTTATCACCAATGCTAAATGATGAAGTAAAGGAAGAAAAAATTATATATTTATGTATTAATAAGACTACATAAATGTATGTATTAATATTAAAATTATATATTTATGTATTAATATTAATACATAGATGTATGTACATGTATTTATTTTTATTTTATTTTTAATTTTTTTTAAGTAATAAAAATAAAAATAAAAATAAAATGTTGGTGGACGGACAGACGTCGAACAAAAGTTTGTCGAACATTGGGTGAAAGTTAATGGACTTTGACTATGACATTAAATGGATGTTGACTACGATTCAATTGTGACATCCGACAACACGGTGGCTAGTGACACAACGGCCAATGACGCGACAAACATGTCATTGTGGCAACAGGTGATGCGGTGGTTGACGACGCAACAAACACGTCATTGCGGCAATGGGTGATGCAATGGCTAATGACGCAATAGACGCATCGTTACAACGGCCAATGACATGGCGTTGCAATGATGGCGAATGCAACGTTGCAGCAATGGCAGACGTAACGTTGCAATTCGCCTAGGAGACCAAAGCAATTTTTTTTTTTTTTCTTATTTGACTCCAGCAACTTCAAGAGTCTTCAAGGCTCTTCAAGAGAAAGAGAGAGAGAGAGAGAGCACTTTGAAACTCATATGTTCCAAAATATGTCACTCCCCCATTTGGTTTCACTTTTCCTAACTCCTCCCATCCCAGCTCTGTTAGTTGGTAGAAATGTAACAAGTTCCTTCTAGCAATAGCAAAAACAACACCAGCAGCTACACCAACAGCAACAACACTAACATAAGAAATTCAAAAACTCAAAGCTAAAAGAAATTTGTCGCTTTCAACATTAAACAACAGAAAATAGTTTTTCTAGAATTAAATTGCAAAGAAAGAAAGAAAAGAAGTGTATGTAAACGATGGCCATGTAATAACCATTGTGAACATCTAGAAATCCAATTTAACTATGGAGGAAACTCTCACTGACAAAGGAATTTTAAAAAAATTAGTAAGAGAAGGGAAAAGCTTGGCCTTTTATATAGCTGCCAACAAGCTGAAACCCTAAACAAACCGTAGCCCTAAAACACCTAATAACATACAGTAATTTAAGAACGTACATTGACCTTAAGAGTGTACATTAACCCTAAAAGGCATGAGTGGCATGCCCGTAATCGGCCGTCATGTATGAGGCCATGCATATGGGCATGACACATCATTGTTAAGATTTGCACGTATAGAGGGCTTCATGAAGGGCACCACTTTATTTCAATGGTCATGGAGGTGCATGACATATTTGGGCGTGATCTAAATCGTTTCATCGAGGAGTGTTCGATTTTTTCACAATAGACAATTATCCTTGTCTTTTTGCATTCAATTTTTCAAGCAACATGTTAATATTGTTTTTCGACGTGCTTTAGCCTTTGTTATAAAAAGGAAGATTGTGTTAGCAGGAGATGTTTGTTCTAGACCTCCTATTATTATTAGATTTCATGATTTGCATGTAAACAACGTTAAAGAGGTTGTGCGTGAAATAGCTTCCTACCACAAAAGGGACTAGCTCTCTCCCTTCTTTGGTTCTTGCAGGTTGCGTACTATTTATTTGTGAAAAAGCGCTCTCTTTTGGTTTTTCTTTGGCCTTCCCTTTTGTTTTCCGTGTGATGGTTTCAGCCATCAATTTTTATTAGATTTTGAGGGATCGCCCCCCCAAAAAAAGAACCCTAGGGTGTTATGCCAAAGGAGCTCCCCCAATTTAATATGTTCCCATGTTCCTGTGGAAATATTTATTTTTTATGAAATAGGAGAGAAGCAAAGAAATCAAAAGTGAGTTGTTTACATAAGGGGAGGTTACAGTACTCATGCATTCTCCTAAGGTTTGGGAACACCCTTGGGTGCCCCTTCCTCAGGAGAATGCAATTGTACTGGAACCTCCCCTACAACGAAATGAGTCAAGTTTTGTGGGACCAGGTTAGGACTTTAGGGCCACCCAACTTCTGTCTCACCACTGGAGCTCAGAATTTTCTAAAAATGGAGGGTAGCAAGTAGCTAACTGGCAGGTCACATTCCATTATGTAAAATTTCTCAAAAAGTTATAAATTACATATTTTGTTGCTGAATGCATTTTGAAGAGTGCTTCTTTTTTCCGTTTCTGATGTAGTATCATTAGCATCTCTTTTGAGTATGGGAGTGTATTTTATGCTTCTATTAGTTTGTTGGGGACAGCAACCCAATTTTATTTTAGTTTTGTAAATCTCCCTGATGGAGCCACTTTGATTGGCCCTTCACCAAACTTTTTGAAACATTGGGCACTCCCATAACTAGAAGCTCATAGCTGCTTACCTATGACTGGTCTTCATATTATTTGTATATATATATATATATATATATATATATGAAAGTTCAACTTTGGTGAAAGCATATGGGATAAAAGTGTGGTGCTACTGGGACCATCTCGGGGAACTTGATGGGAACACATTCCTGCACTTCCCCAAACCCAAAAGAAAAAAAGACATGGACCTTGAGTGCATGTTGAGCCTTCTCATTGGCTGCATGCAAATTTTATTTCTTAAAATTTCTTTTTACCATTTTCATCCTAGGGTTTAGGGAATAAGTGTAGAAAACTGGTGAAAAACTATCCCAAAACTAAAAACTGTGTTGAAATGTGACCAATTTTTTTCAAAAACTCAACAAACTTCTTGCCAAAAAAAAGAGGAGTTTTTTACTTTGCAAGGTTGATGTTTTAGCAAACATTGCCAGCAGAAATTGAATAAAGAAAATAATTAAACCCCAAAAATCAGACTGTGTGATCAAGTGTTTGCAACTAGCTAGCTTCACCTGAGAAATGGCGTTCATCAAGATTATGGTGGTGAGTAGCAAAGACAATAGATCCCACCCACCGATCCCATATTATTGCTGGAAAGTTCATGAAACAAGTTTCCCTTGGCAACTTATGGGTCTATCTCTCAGAACAATAATGTCGGCTCTCATCAGACATTCCCTAGGTTTCAGATCCCCACCAGATGTTGCAATGACAAGCAATATCGTGTATGTGGGAGAAACTCAAGTGTGATCTTGCAATGAGAAGCAATCTCGAGTATGTGGGGGGGGAGAAACTTGAGTATGCGACCCAGGGGGAAATTATGATAAACCCCAACAGCACCACAATCCTGGCTATCTCCCCCACCAAAATTAAGTCAGTTGTGATTGCTACAAACTGCAATTCATGGAACAAAATTTTGTTTACTAATTAATGCATGGAGGCCAAAGAAAGAAAGTACATTGCATTGTTGCAAAGGATGTAACATTTTCACCAGTGTTATGTAGTTATTTGATAGATATTTCTTATTGGCCTTGCCTACCAAGGCAAGGATACTGTGTTTAGATTCATTATAGAGTATAGTAGCTTAAGAGATTTTTGCCCCTAGGTAATAATAGGTCTATTTGTATATGAGGATTTTTGAAAGATCTGATATTTTGGCTTGTGTTG
>Ga0116231_10003606_pt1 | contig 32054 bp, 24 predicted proteins | sample S1TSphgellanicum_2_FD_89695 | JGI IMG/M metagenome (GOLD analysis project Ga0116231, IMG submission 89695) | Host-associated microbial communities from peat moss isolated from Minnesota, USA - S1T2_Fd - Sphagnum magellanicum MG | ecosystem: Host-associated > Plants > Peat moss > Unclassified... | reverse complement strand
TGACATTTAATCATTGCCATTCATCATGAAAAAAATGACTTAATATTTTATATGCCATTTATGTAGAAGTTTATGAATGTCATTCTTGTCATTTTTGTTCCGGTTTGGTGAAAATTATCATAATACTTACCTTCATGTGTTATTGTGAATTTGTCTTTACAATCTCATGGATATGTATTAAACTACATAGAATATTGTAAGCCTCCAATATGTTTATTTGAAGCTCTATGAAAGTGGTAACAATAGCTTTAGAAGAAGAGGTTATTGAAGTTGTTTGGTTTGGGGAAAAGCCCTTTTTTGTTGTTGTTTTTTATTTTTTGGATGGTTATTACAACATTAATGCTTCAATTTTTACAGGTCCCATGGTGATTGTTGCAAATATATGACATGACAAGATTGTTTAGACTAAAGAATAGTTGTGTATAATCATTGTAATTATGGTTAAGAATTGGTTGGCCTTATCATGAACCTTTATATTTGAAATTTGAAAAAGAAAGAAATTAGAGAAGTTATTCGATTCCCAAAATTTTCCAAAAAACATTGAAACTAGAAGTCCTTCAATTTTTGAATTTTTTTTTTTGAAACAAAAAGTTATCAAAAAAATCAAACAACCCACATAACATTAGTCAACAACATGGTGATTTTATACAAATTAAAATCAAATGTGTGATATGGGATATTTGACAATTCTTTTTTCCAAAAATTAGTCAAAGCTACACCGAAAAAAACACATTTATTCAAAAATTTCCCAATTCTTGAGCAAACAATGACAAAAGATTTCAAAAATAGATCATTGATTGGAATTGAACAATTAAATTGATGATGGATCAATAAAAGAATAAAAATAACTAAAACACATATTTGCAATGAATCTCTCCACCTAACCTTAAAAAATCACACAAATTATTATAAACTTTATAATCCATCCGACATGATGTTCCTAAATTACGTGAACATCCCACATGCAAATATTAATAAATAAAATAAAATTGTATGCATAAGGTCATCATCCCATCATCATCATGCCATGTGAATATTATCCAAAGGTAATTGATTGATGTGAACATCAGGTGTAATGAGTTCTTTACATGGTAACAGTAACTCTGAACGTATTTCATGAGTTTCAAAAGTTAAGTGCATGAAGCACAAATATTAAAGAGTAAAAAGTAAGTTTGATAAAAAAAAGTAATTTATTGGAGGATGTTGGCATTCAACAAAGAGCGTTGTTGAGGTAAAGGACCAAAATATTGGTGACAGATTCCAAGTCGAGAATATGCATGTGAGAATTGTGAAGTAAGATAATTCCGAGATTCGGTAGACGGTTCTGGCTTGGAATTGGGCTCTCGAGGGGCTGCCGACGCCGTACCGAGTTCCTCTACGAAGCCGTTAAGGAACAACGGTACGCCGTCAGTCGCTCGCACGAAGAAACGCCAAAAAAACGAGAAAATCAACCCCCCCAAAAACAAAAAGAAACTCTTGAGTTGCGGAAGAATCACCTACACAAGAACAAAAAGCAACAGCAGCGGGAAAGAAAGAAGGAAAGAAGGAAGCTTGTGCGACGATGGACTTCGATCTTGCTGTCGACGACCCTCGTTGAGGGAAGAAGCAAGCAGCACAAGAGACGAAGAACAACAATTACTACACTCATGTTGTACTCACATTAGTTTTCTTGTGCAATATTGTCTGTAATGCAAGCTTTTTTTTGGGTTTGGCATTTTGTTTTGTTTTGTTTTCGACAGACCTTGCTCTCTTTTGAATAGGTCGGATTGAAATAGTCTGGAAGTAGTGGGTGGTGGAGAGAGACCGGGGGGGAGGGAGGGGAGAAACAACAAACAACTTTTTTTTTTGGCTTTCATGGAATTGAGATGTAACCGAGTATGTATGTGATGTTTATAGTTTTTTGCATTGGAATACCGGACAGCTCTTCGAATTGACGCGGAGGAGTATTATAAGGGTTTAAGGTTTAGGGTTTCGTCATGGGGAGAACACCTGTTGGCGGAGGTCCTGCGTTCCGGTTCATCCCCTCAGAGGTGAGAGCGCATTCTAAGACCTCTCTCCTTTTCCTCCTCGCCGCCCTTTTTTTGTGGCCTCTTCTTTCTGGTGTCGCTTTTTACATGTAGACTTTTGACATGAGGTTTTGGGCCTTCTTTTTTGTTGTGTCCTTGATTTTTAGTGCCGTTCATTTCGAGAAAAGGGGGGAGGATGATGTGATTTTCAGCACTATTTGCGTCTTTCTTTGGTTTCGTGTCTCCTCATTGATTACCGCCGCAACTGAAGCTTCTGTTCAGATTACGTACTGTACTTCTTTTCTATGTATCAAGCACATGGCAAGTTGATTCTGGAAGCTTGATGAAATGCTTGGTAAAGAACCCCAATGCAGTCAAAAAAATTGACCTGGTGATGGACTAGTTCAAAAAAGTTTTGCAAATTAGGGTTCGGTGTCATTAGGAATGTTATGATGTGATATATTGGTCGAGATGGTAAGAAGCAGAATAATCTGATCCTTATGGAAGACCAGATCCATATCATTTGAAACCTTTCTATGTAATGCTCTTTGGAAGGACCATTACTGGTAGCAGCAATGCAGTTTGAAATATGAGATTGGATGGTGAGTAGGAGGTGCAGACATAGTTGCATTGTGCTTCTCTCTGCACATGCAGTCTCAAAGAAACAACTGAATATTACTTAATTTTCAAAGAGAGGATTGCCATACAATTTTGTGGAAAACACTCCATTATTGCCCTATAATGGTCATTATGCAGGTCCTTGTGCTTCTTTCTGACAAGTAAAAAGTAGCTTCTCTGTTTGCTACTGGGTAGATGATCATACAAGTATAGGGAAGTCAATCAATTGCTTCACAATGGTCATTGGCCAGCCCCTGTTTGCAGGCTTCTGAAAAGCAGACGACTATATTACAAATGTCTTTGGAACTACTGTTACAATCAGTCGGTTGCATGCTGGTGCTGCACACTAGTGACATTGGCAATGCACCTTTCTGTAATTAGGGTTTTTTTCTCCCTTGTGGGTCAGTCTGCTAGGTAGAGGCCTTTCACATTTCATGGGGCTGCTGGTTTGCACAAAGAGTGATGTGACATTGGTGATGTAGCTCTCTATAAGCAGGTTTTTTGTCTCCCTTGTGGGTCAGTCTGCTTGGTAGAGGCCTTTCGCATTTCATAGGGCTGCCAGTTTGCACAAAGAGTGATGCAAGGGTGTGTGATGACTCTAATTTGAGAACTTGAAGGAACAGATGTGGTACAAGCTATCTGTGAAGTACATCACTGACTACTCACCATGCGGCAGCAATGCTTTGTCTCAAGTTCCTGTGTTGGCAGGTTTGACAACTGTCCAATAGGCAGCTCATTAGTAGTATGTGCAACCAAGATGTTCAGCTTTAGGGGCCTTGTTAGTTGCAAACTTACAAGGAAGTGCACAAGCAGATAGGTGCATGCTAGCCCTATTGTTGCTGTTGTTGGATTGGGTTCTCAATAGTGATAGGTACAGCAGACCAAAGGCTTTTTGTCTCTATTGTTGATGGAACAGTTTGGGGTTCATGTGCTTCCCTTTAGGTTGCCGATATGGAAAAAGCGCTTGATGCAAGTAAAGGTGCAACTCCAGCCCGTACCATTGTGGAGGAACTTGCTAGCAAATTCAGGTGTGCTTACCTATCCTCTTAACCATGAATTTGCTTATTGAAAACCTCCTAGTGATTGGATTTTCTTTTCTTGATATGGTGGTGCATTTCCAACAGGCAGAGGTCCTGGTGGCTCAGGTATCCCAAACCTGCTCAAGCACCTGCTGTGTACAGTTTTCGAAATACAAACATGGATTAGACTTCTGGCACATGGCATCTGGTGTACTGTTAGGGTTAGGGTTTAATTAGGTTTGAAGTCCAAAGAACTCCAAATGTTATCCCTGATCCATATGTGCTCTAATCTTTTTTGTATATACACACATGAGTAGTGGCTTCTTCTCTCTTGATATGGTGATGCATTCCAACAGGCACAGGTTTCAGGTATCCAGAAACTGCTTGAGCATCCATTGTAGAAGTACAATCTTGGATTAGGGGTTCTGGCTTGAGGCCTGAAGTGCATTGTTAGGGGTAGTGTTTGACCTGTTTTTCTAAAGTGAAGAAACCTCCAAATGCTATTTCTAATTCATACTGTGCTCCAAATCTAGTTTGTTAACATGGGGCTTAGCATCAGAGATGGACCTGCAATGCTTTCATTTGAATGATATTTAGAAATCCTAGAATTACTCTCTTGCTAGAAACAACAGGAGCACATCCAGTTTGAATTCAGTTCAGAAAGGAAATTTGAGGATACTGATGCAGACCAACAAATTAATGGAAATAGGTGGCCTATAGCTCAAGGTCTTGCAGAGGCTTGAGGAATTGCATTCTAAAACATGTGAACAACCTTAACAAATATATTCCAGGGGAACTTCCTAGAATTGCAGAGAATTGAAGGTGAGACAGGTACTGGTTGAGAAACTATTCATTTCTCTGGAGTACTAGGTAGAACTGAATAGCTCAGCAACTGGTTGCAGAGCTGAATATTTGCTTACTAATCTTGTCTTTGTTGATTGATTCAGCAATTCTCCAGAAAGGGCTGGTCAAAAACCAGTACAATCAAAGCAGGTAGTCCATCTTTTTGGCCTAGCACTAATGCGTCTGTTCGTCAGCATTGCCTGCCCCCAATTATTCTCTTCAAAGCAGCATGTCAGTAATTTCAGATTTCAGATTTTCATCACAAATCAACCAATGAGCACTACTAACTTTGATGCCTAACCACCTGTGCTTATTCTGAACTGTGATTTTCTTGCTGGGTGGTGGCCCAATGCATGCAGGTCTGGAATTGGTTTCAAAATCGTCGTCATGCCCAGAAGGCTAAAAGTGCAAAAACACCTGAAAAACATAAGGCTATTGCAACAGGCAGTGAGCCTCCTAGTTCAGTAAAAGTACTAGCTCCAGCACCGGCACTGGCACCAGCACCAGCAAGTTCTCCAGGTCAGTGAGGGAAGTAGTGAGAGCATAAGTGTCATGTAAGGTGTGAGAATTCTCTTTTGTCACCTGCTTTACATATTCTTTGAGCTGAACTCTTTATCTGACTCTTCTCATTCCCAAATCATCTAGGAGGGCTGTGTTCCTGTCAACTTTCAAAATTCTACAATATCTCCCCTCAGTTGAATCTATATGATTGAAATTTTTCTTTCTGAAAATCCTTCCTGATTGGAAATATCAGAACACCAACACAGTGGTAGCAGGTTATTCTTCTGTCATGTCTCTCAACATGCTTTTCTCAGCAGTGTATATGGAATTAGAGTTGTTTCCATTCTTGATAGACATCCAAAACTTGCAGTTTTGTGTGTGCTTTATGTGGAGAGGAATTTCTTGACACCTTTGAGCATCTATGGTGCTGGAATACTCAGGGGTATGTCTTGTTCTCTTCAAAGAATGTTGATGTCAACAGTCCCAGATCTCAAAATTGTAGATCTCAGACAAACAACTTGAAACAATGAACTTGAAACCTGTTCCAATGCAGCGGTTGTAAGGAAGCTGAGCGAACCCAAGCAACTGGATTTTGAGGCAAAGTCAGCAAGGGATGAAGCTTGGTTAGTTCTAACAACTGCATTCTTTAAGGGTGTATTTTAGCCTAAGGTTCTACTCATATTCCTTGAGGTGTATGTAGAGTATTTACTAAATTGTGAATTATATGAAGGTTGTATCTACCATGTGCAGATCCTGTGTACTATACCTGCATTTTGTGTGGGAATCTTGTTTACTTGTAAAGCACAATTGAAACAGGGTTCTTCTCTATCTAGGAAGCACTCTGCAAGTGTTTTGGCCTATACCTAGTCTGTATAGATGTTTGTCTCCACTCATCATTATTGTTAAGGGAGTTAACAAAGTCATTTTAGGGTCAGGATCCATTGCAAGCCATCTGCTATAGTTGGTTTGTATAATCCAGCAGTCACCTTTGTTATACTAACAGACAGTTATTTTTGCATCTGTCACACAGTGCAGTGTTGGTTCAAAGTCTGTTATCTTCAAATAGAGAGTGGTTCATCAGTGACCTGTTTTGAGTGACTGGTGGTGGATGCAGGTATGACGTAGCAACATTCATAAGTAAGCGCACAGGAGAGAATGGTGAGCCGGTAAGCTGAAAGACATTTTTTGGATCAACACTTTTTGAAGAATATGCTCATCAGGTCAACAGATGACATCAAGGATTGGAGTCATTTGGATGAAAGTAAGCTGTGCCAGATGCATTCTCTGTAGTGAATTTTCCAAGACAAAAGTTGGAATGCGTCAAAGATCATGGAAGGGACTTCTACCCATGTGGATCAGGGTTATCTAACCAGTAACTAAATTATGCCCAAAATAGATACTGACCTCTCTAATGTGTTTATGTGAACCTAATGATTTTTCAAGTCCACACTCATATTCCTACTCTAATCATTCCAAGGTTTGATGGTTAGCCTTCTACACCTTAGAACAACTATCCCCCCTATTCTGCATTTACAGTTGGAAGTCTGTGATTCTATCTCTACTAAAGTCAATCCGGATTTTGGGATGGATGGGGACAGGAGGTGAGAGTGCGGTTTGCAGGTTTTGGTTCAGAGGAGGATGAGTGGGTCTCTGTCAAAAATGCAGTTCGGCAGCGCTCCCTTCCTTGTGAAACCACAGAGTGTGTGGCTGTTCTTCCTGGTGACCTAATTCTTTGCTTCCAGGTCTTTCTCATGAAACTTATTTTTGAAGATTGTCAATTCTAAGTCCATACAAATCTGACTGTCAGAATTTTCTGTGGAAGGGGATGCATGAGATCTTCTTGGTTACACAGATTTCATCATTAGATGACATGGAACCATAACTAATGATGTGTTATGTCAGATGGCCTGAGGATTTCTGGATCTGCTGTGAGCTAGAGATTGTAATGGTTCTGCTGATGGCTATGAAATAGTAATTATGGGTCATTGGAATGTAGGGCAACCTTTTGATAAATGTAGGTTGTCAAGATTGTGACCCTAAGATTTTGGTGCTATGAGAGAATGTGACAGAAGTGTTACACTTACTTACCTGTGCAATCAAAAGTGGTTGAGGTTTTGGCATGGGGTTATGATAGAGGCTTTAGTGTTCGTTACTTTTCTTTACAGGAGGGCAATGAACAGGCTCTTTACTTCGACGCAGACATTCTGGATGTTCAACGGCGAAGACATGATGTCCGTGGCTGTCGCTGCCGATTTTGGGTTCGCTATCGTCATGACCAAACTGAGGTACCTAAACATTTTGACCTTACTGTCATGTGATTATTCCTGCCAGAGCAATTTGTTTCTCCTTCTGACTTCTGTAGGCACATGCTGGAACTGCCTTCTTCACCAAGTAGGTTACACAACAGAGTCAGTTTTCCCTTGCTTCAAAAGTAGTTGCAGCAGTATGGTTCGAAGTAGTGTGCCGATCTTGCTTTTCATGATTGAAAAGCAAGATATCAAGGCTCTTTTCTTGCAGAATGATGGAAAGAAGGCAACTTCACACGCAAATTGAATGTCCTTTTTGCAGGAGGTTGTGCCATTGAGGAAGGTATGCCGGAGACCTGAGACTGAATCTCGTCTTCAGCAAGCACATGAAGCTGCTGCCTTAGCGAACAAAACTGGTTCTAAGATTCACAAAGCTGTACCTGAAGCTACTGGCAAAGTGCAGAGCATCTCCACTTCCACTAACTCTGGCAAGGCTCTGGGACCTCCTCCTACTGTTTTTCCAAGCAAAGGGACAAGTGCCCCAATGTTGAGTCCCAATGCTGAACTTTCTAGTACTGGAAACTTGGGTGCCCCTGCCCTTGACCTCCAAGGTGCCAAAGAAGCCAATTCATTGGCTGTTGAACACTCAAGTGCTGGAAAATCCACTGCTCAAGCTCTTGACTTGCCAGATCAGAGCAAAGCAATCACCTCAACCCTTCAGCATCCTGGAAGTGAAGCTGTTTTCACCTCTGCCTCTAGTTCCACTACTGTGGTGCTAAACTTGAGGCCTAGTGGGCATGTTGATATTGAGACCCCAATTCACACCTAAGACATCACAGGGAACACATGAGCCTTTCTCTAGATTTGGCTCTAACTCTGATGCTACTTTCACTCAGAGGTCCAACTTGAAGTATTTCACTGATTCCTTCCTCAAGTGATAGCACCACAGGTAGCAGCCTTCCTGTGTCTTTTTCAGGTGAAGCAATTGAGGTCTTTGTGAATGATGACCCTTGTTCCTGTATAGAATGCTACATTGTTCTTCATGAAGTTTCTTGTGATTGAGAGCTGAACTCCTTGATGCTTCATTTACAAATCACATTCTTCTCTTGCATCAAGGGGTGTTGAACTGCTAATCAAAGATGCACAGTTTTGAAGTCTGATTCTTGTGAAAAATCAGCATCATATCATATTTTGAGACAATGATATCTAGCAGTTTCCGGGTTGCAAGCATGTTTTGTCTCTCAAGTTTTTCCATAAAAGTGAACCTCAGTAAACCACCAGTTGGCTGTACATATGGAGTTTTGGCCCATGTTTTTATTCCTTCTTTCCTTTGTATCTGGTTCCTGGAGAACCTGGTTTCGTGTGTGTGCATCAGCAATGAGAAGCTCCCAAGACTTCTTTTCTTCTGTTAATGGACATTCTTTAGCTGGTATTTTCTTTGAAGGGTTGAAACTGTGACATACCAATATTGCTTTCTGATTGAGAAATGTTGGGAACTTTGAACACATTAATCAATAGCTACAAATTGGGGTTTCCAGGTCTTTAGGAAGATTACAGTTGTGTCTTTGGTTGTGCATGATGTAAGATGCTGCTGAAAGTGTCACATATAAGACCATGCAAAGTTATAAGGTAGAACATATTTGTGAAGGTAGAGATTTTCTCAATGATCCTAATTTCATACCTGGCTTGGGATTTGATTGCTTTGCATAGAATTTCCTGAATGGATGCACATACTTCTGAATTCATTGTGCAATCTATAAAATTCAAGATCTATAAAATTGGGATTTGATTGCTTTGCATAGAATTTCCTGAATGGATGCACATACTTCTGAATTCATTGTGCAATCTATAAAATTCAAGATCTTAACGTGTCATAACCTAGATAATAGTCAACATCATCAAACTTGAATGTAAAGTATATGTGCCAAAAACAATATGAGGGGAAAACCTTGTGTAAATATTAAAACAAGGATGGCAATCCATCCACAAAAAATAGAAGGCATGTCGAAGCAAATGTAAACACCCGAAAGGAAAACAAAGACCATCAAAATAGTAATAATGAAGTGGAAGACAGAATGCTAGAAGGGTATCTTCTACCACAAATCAATTAGTGATGGAGGTGCACTAGCTAATATGTGTGGAAGAGATGAATTGTGACTAAAGGTGGCAGTTCATTGAAAGAATTGCGATGATTAGTGCACATTGTAAGGCTATCGACACCCATTGCCTATAATGAAATATAAGCATCGAAAGTACCAAGGAGGTCCGCTGATGGCAAGCTATACAAGCATGTACATAAGAAGTTAGAAAGGAATCGAAACGAAGATGGAGACAACCATAGGTCTCTATGACAAGGAGAATGAAATCATTTTTCAGTTTTCGCTCTGTTTAGGATCATGCCTTGTCTTGAGTGACAAGTGTCGTTGTATGTGTTATCATCGTCAAAACATGTTGCACCAAATTTGGACAAGTCAAATTAGTAATGACAACGTTCGCCCAAGTTCAAAAATTGTCTCTGATGATGACAATATCCACTCATCTTCATGTGTGGCAGGGAAAAGGTGAGAAACCTCTTTCTATACGTGGGCTCCACTCTTCGATGCAATAGCTACAAAGGTATCTTGAAACGTATCATGAACTGTAATGTGCTCACTCCTACACGGACAACATAGCAAATGGATACCAAAATGATCAATGGTATGATCACACTAACATCATGAAATATGTGTAATTGTAGGATGTGGCATATTGAAACAAATACGAAGTGTTATAAGAAAATGGGTGGAGGATAAATGGAATGAAGGAGTGCTAGGACAAGCTAATAACCAAGATTTTGTTGCTAGACCTACACAAAAGTGAAGATGTGTTCGCACAACATCCGAAGGAACATCTATTAAAAGCGAAGTAAATTCTTGCTCATGAAGTTGGTCCACAAAAGAAGACTACATTTGGGGATATGATTGCACTACTAAACTTTCAAAAGCCAAGACATGTGATTAGATGACCTCAAGTAACGACACATAGGTATCCCGTAATGCAAGTTGGAAAGGGATAAATACCAATTTTTACATGTGCCACTGCATCAAGAAGAGAAAGGTGATCATCTTGTTGGAAATGAAAGACTAATGTAGGATCGATCAAAACCCAACATAAAAAAAACAAGGGTAGCACATTAGACATTAAAGGAAGGCCTACCCCCCCTGAAGAAGTAAGAAGAGTGACCTAACAATGAGCCAAGTCGCCCACTATGGTGCCAAAGGATTGTGACCTTAATAACTTTTCTAACATAACTATGGTACAAACATCAAACTTGATATAACACTACAAGATACCTAGTGATGGAAATATAATACGTTGTAAATAGGTTGGCCACTAAGCATAAGAAAATGAAAACATCACAAAAGTTACCTGAAGATCTACAAGCATAGAAGGCTAATGATTGTGTTGAGGTCCTCTTGGAGCGCCTCTGATACAAAGGACTCCACAAATGGCAAAGAACCCATTGGAACACCTAGAATACGAAAATTGGATTTAAGTGTAAGGAAACATGGAAGAAGTGATATAGACTAGTTTAACCCTTGTGGAGACCATGTTACACATTTTGTTAGCTGCACTAAAAGTCCTAATGTTCCAAATTTTTCTTATAATCACAAAAAAATAGGTAACACATCCAAGGTAAGACCAATTATGCACATATCATTTGCCAACAAAGGAAAAACACAAGTAGGGTGGGCTATTATAATAGGATGAAAAATGTGAAGATGAGCTAATGCAAACAACATTCTTCCAAAAGGATCCCCCTATCATGTACCAAACCCAAATGAAATGGCAATGAGATCCTTGTGCCTAGAAGCCTCCAAAAATATAGTGGAGATGGGAATGTGTAAAACTAATGAACAAATGGAAAAAGTTAATCCAAAGTGTCAATAAAAGATCGTAACTCTTGAAAAATGGTTGTTTGAGATATTAAATTAAACATGTTTCGAACATCCACTTGTAAAACCACCCATTCTAGATGTAAATCCAACATAGCTCTTACACCATGAAACATTATATTGCACATGCTTGATACTACCACCCCAAACTAATGTGGACCAAAATGTTTTACAAATGTATCCTTGAACTAAATAGCCAATGTGCGGGCAACTAATTGATTAATCACCTCTCTAATCATGATGGGTCAAATGCCTATGGCTTGTTTTTCCAAAGCCAATAATCATGATGCAACAAGCAGGAGTGATATTGATGGAAGAACATGACCACAAACGATGTGCCCCACATATCTCAAAAAAAATATCAAAGCCAATAATAAAATCATTAGGGATAAAACAATCTCGCAAAAGCTCATACACCATATTTGAGGGACTGTCGGATGAAAGATGTGGAGAACATGTTAAAGCCAAAAAAATGCCTTTCTATCCAAAACAAAATCCGTTGCTCGATGAAAATTGTCAACAAAAGGGGGGAGGTCAACCTCAACCAATGGATGAAGATGGTGAGGGGTCGTAATGGTCTTAGCTAATGAGGCCACATGAGTGTTGGGGGGCAATGCACCCATTGCTTGAACATACTCCCCTACATGAGTAAATGCATGTGCATAATGCAATTATCCTGACGGAGGTCGAATTGGATCTAGTGCCATCTCTGAAGATCTTTGGGAAGCCAACACCTATGCTATAATTGTGTGTTCCTTTTGTAATGTCTCATAATCCCTTGCCACGTATCGACACAAATGGGCACATGTCTTTTGGTCCCCTTTTTCACCACCCTATGGCGGAAATGATAAACACCAAGAATGGAAGAGCAAAAATGCATGCCAAATTGTTGTGTTAGATGGACGAATTGCTAACCGAACTAAAGGGATGCACAAAGCATGCTGAACCTTAACACGGAAAACATATGGAATGTGATGGTATGAACGAGGACATGGTAAACCAAGATGGAAAACATCAATGATATTTAATGATGCAATCCATGTCCAAGCCAAATGAGGAGAAGACGATAATGTTGAAAGCATTGGCACCTTGGAAATTAATGATTGCCTATGTGTGATGTATGATGTTTGGTGACGTGCTAAACCTATTTTTACTACATATACACAACCACAACCGGGACAAGGACATGGACATTGTTGATGGGATGGAAGGGCACCTAATGTAAGTACAAATGATTGAGGAATAACCCATGGTTGATGAGGTAGAAAAGGTGTGGAAGTGTGGACAAACTATGTGTAACTAAAGAGACTAAATGAGGCAAAGTAGATGCGTTGGGAATCCAAGTGAAGGGGCAGAGATGTGTCATGACAATCCATACAAATCATCACAATATTGGACTCTTGTTATGATACCCGTCGATGTTTTGATGATGGTGAAACAGGCTTGCCATAGTTATACGCACTAACAAACCTTACAAAAAGCTTTTGGAAGTACTACTACCCATGTATATATATCAAATGTACCAAAGTGGAACCTAGAACTAAACTAAAACTATGTGTTTATGATTTTCAAAACTGGAACTAAAATTTGAATTTTGTGAAAAACTAGACCATGAACAATTCTTGTGGAACCTAAATACTACTTCATGTGTGAAGAACTAGACTCGGATGGTTCTAAGGAGAAGCAACAACAATTTTGGGATTACAACAAACCCTAAATTTGACATGTGCCAAAACAAAAAAAGATACACAAGTGAGGAACAAGAAAAATACAATCTCTTCCTACACAAGAACATGAGCAAAAAGAAAAAAAAGATGATTATGGAAATTTTTTTACCATACACAAGTTGCTAGACCTATGAATAGTAGCTAACTCATGTGACTCACTAAGGATGCAAAGAATCTTAAGGGGGAAGCTATGGAAAAAAAAACCCACATAAGTGCATTTGATGAGAAGCCCCTAGCCCTGCCCCTCCCCCCTCTTCCTCCTCCTTCCCAATTTGCATTGCGAAAGGCGTGCACACAAGTGAGTGCCGACAACTTCACAACTTCTCAAAAGATGCAAAAGGCTTACTAATGCTTTGTAGGAGCTTCTTGTGGGACAATAATTGAGGTGTAGAGATAGTTCAATTTGATGCAATCTACTTTGAAAATGATCATCCATTTGTATTGGACAATCTCTCTAATAATGGTACATGGAGAAAATGAATGCACTAAAAAAGGGTGCAAATAGGATACAATGATCTAACATGATTAATGAAAAAAAGGATTGCATTTTTTTTTCCCAAAAAAAACTTTTTCATATGAATGAATTTTGGAACAATTTTTTTTGCAACTTGTTATAATAAATGTTTATAGTTGTTCAAGTACATGAAAATTTTTTTTCTTCATCATTTTTGAATAAATATGAAGTTTTGAAAGTGTCTTAATTCCTTGTAAATGTAGTGTTTCGTTTTTTTAAATGATAATAATTTCAAATCATAACCAATTTTTTAAATATACATTTGTTTTCTTGTATAATAAACTATAACTTTTCTTAACACATCATGTACATTCAAACTCATTTATGTGTGGCAAAAGTCTTTTGAAATTCTAAAATTCTAGAGCAATTTTGGAAAGTTCATTGAATTTTTAAAGTTTTTGAATTCAACTTATTTTAGGGTATGAGTGTTTTTTTAATGTGGTTAATAGGTTTTGATCCTCTTAATTATTTTCCCATCAAATATGTTTTATTATATGAATCCAAAATTGATTCCTATTTGACACATTGTTGTGCACATTTAAAGGTCCTAAATCAAAACTTAAACTTAAAATTTCATCAAATGTATTTTTGGTTTGAATTCATTAACATTCATATGAATGAAAAACAATAACTTGTTATGATTACCATGGCTTTAAATGGCAAAACATAAATATTTATTGAATTTTGATTTTTTTTCTTTGCGGTTGACACCCTTTTTGACTTGTTGTATTGTGACTGCACCCTAAAATCATAATTAAATATATTGTATTATGATTGTGCACATAAATTGTTGAAATGTGTTTTAGTTAATGTTGGTTTGTGAAAATTATCCATGGCTTTTAAGACAATAATAAACATGAATAAATGGATCACTTTTGATTTAATGAATAACTAGTGCTTATTGGTTAATTTGTGGGTGGAGTAAGTATCAGTCAACATATATTCAATACAAAAGATTTGAATTTGAAAAAGTATGACATGATAAAGGTAATTTTTCCAAATTGGTGTTGGGTATTGGTGTTTAGATTATTGATGTCAATGTTAACTAGCTTCACAATTTGATAGTTTAACAATTGAAAATGGGTTTAATGAATAATGTATGTATGAATGAAATACAAATATGATGCTTAGTAATTAGTTGAAACATATGTGCACCATAACACCAATGTTGGTTAGGCACTAATTCATTATTTTTGGAATTGTTGAAAATTTTGACAAATATTTACCTGCGATGTTGAAAATATGAAAGAAACTCTTGAACATAGTAGCTTCATGATTTATCATAACATCTAACTATAAATTATGATTACTTTTGCTACCAAAAGTAAATAATAAATTTATTATTAAACATTTTGGGTTTGAGTGAGTCAACTTCCACACCTCCACCAATTCCATTTTCAATGAACTCAAACTTGTCCAAGTTATTGGACATGGTGCAAGCATTGAGGTTGGGTCATTTTTTTTCCTTCACCTGTTTATTTATAAATAAAAAAATTTCCCATCTACCCACCCCCCAATTCACCAAGCTACTTACCTACACCCCATTCATTTACCTTTACTTGCCAAGCCTATTATCATCCCACCCATTCTTGGTTAAACCTTCATTTTTCAAAAAAATTAAAATTGTTCCTTAGTTAACCTCTATTTTTCAACGAAACCTTTATATCTTTATGGTTAAACCTTTACTTTTCAGCAAAACCTCTATTTCTTTTTGGTTAAACTTTTAACACTTGGCAAAACTTGTATTTATTCTTAATAAAACCTTCGTCTTTTGACAAAAATTCTTTGTTCTTGGCTAAACCTTTACTTCTTAGCAAAACCTTTATATTTTCATGGCTAACCCTTTACCCTTCAATAAAACTTTTATCTTTTCTTGGTTAAACTTGTACCGCTTGGCAAAACATTTATATATATTTTGGCTAAACCTTTTCTTTTGCTCAAAATATCAATTACATTGGCAAAAAAAATATTTATTTATGGCCAAAATTTTATCTTTTAGCAAAACCTTTTGTTTGTTGGCAAAACTTTTATCTTTTCTTAATAAACCTTTGCCTTTTGATAAAACCTTTTTTTCTATCAGCTACACATTTATTTTGACAAAATCAAGTCATGAATGCTTGCATTTTGAGCAACCCATAAGCACCACAAACCTATAATGAAAATATAACAATTGATTGAATGAAGAAGAAAGTTGAAGCTAAGTGGGTCAATTTCAAATTGAAGTGCAATGCCTCAAAGAGGTTCAATGATCTTTATTGATAAGATCAACCTTCAACAAAGTGTTACACATCATTGGCATACCCATGTGAGGGTTGGGGTCTATCGCACATAACGCCTTCTTGTGGATTGAGAAGGATGATGATCTTGTCAAAGCAATTTAGGTGAGTAAGGTTGATTACACAAAGCCTTTTAAGTTCGCATGGGATGCCCACAATTGGAATCCTGAATCCACCAAGTCCAATCAAGAGAAGAAAATGCAAGCCATGTGCAATTACCATGAATTCAAAATGATTCATGGCTAGTAAGTTTGTAAGCATTTAACTTTTTTTGAACCTTTTTTTTTCATCGTGCATTTGAATCATGACATTAATGTTTTTGGTCATTAAACTTCAAGATACCACAAAAGAGGCCTTTGTGGTGAATGCGGTCTAACTCACACTTCAACATCAACAATTTTTCACTCAACACCATATGGCAAAGGTTGTAGAAGTTGTGGCAACTTATTGGAAAAACATTTCTTATGACTTTTCTAGAATGAGGGTACACCTCAGAGGATAATGTTGGCCATTCTAGACTAACTTATAGTGGGAAATTTCTATGTCTCACCAATATTTTTGTACCATGTTTGTTTTTCATACAATTTTGAATTTTCGCAAATTTTTATTTTCCTAATTTACAATATATTTTCCCTATCACACGTTATGTCATATTCCACATGCATGATTCAATCCAATACAACAAGTTAATTTTTAACAAAATTAATTGAAAATATCTTCATATTTATGTGCAAACATCAATTATGGGCATGCCTTATTTTATTTTTCAATCCCGAATTTGCAATACCCACATGGTTAAAAGTTTGAAATCAATCTTAGGGTGGTCACAAATGTAATTTAGTCATTATTCTTGGAATGTAATATTGCCATAGAAACCTTCTCGTTATAGTTACATAAAAATGTATTATGTAACCTCACTAAAATCCCCCGAATGATTTGATAGGGTTTGATTATGCATGTATTGGAAAATCTTATTCCCTCATCATCTAAGGTTACTTGGGTACATCTTCTACTACATCTAGTATTTAATGGAGCAAATGCAATAGGAAATATCTAAAATATAATTATAAATTTATATCATAGGTTATAATATTTAAACATATTGTCAACTATTATATAGCAAAACCTATTAATAAATATTCAATTTGGAAATTACATACCAATATCACAAGTTTGTAATTCAAGAAGTAAATAGTACCATTAAACTTTAAATTGACCATTTATTCAAATTAACCTTAAACCTCATGTCTTATTTGTATCAATATTAAATTGTAGCAAATTTTTTTGTGGCCAAAATTTTTCATTTATAAATTTTAAAAAAAGCTCAAGTAACATGGTCTAGAAAACTATTTGGATTTAAAAATAAATAAATTCACCATGTTTATGAAATCACCAAGATTTTTGGATTTCTAACTCTCTTCATTTGAAATCACCATATTTAGTTAATAGAATCTAGTGGTTGGCCAACATGTAATAGGATTCTTAGATTTTCTATTTCTCTCTTTGTTTTGTAAATAGATTTGGCTAATTTGGCTAAATCCCGTTGTGGTTCATCACCATTTTTGGTGCAACATGAGAAAAATTCAAATGTATTTTCATTAAAATAATTTGGAATTTAGAATTTTTATTAATTATACACATTTCAGCCTCTAAAAAAACCTGAAGAATGAATTTTCATTGATTGTTTCATTTGAACAAAATATAAGAAAAAAATGTCAAGGTTTGATTTGCAAAGAAATGTAATTGTCATACATGTAATCTTTGATTTCTTTATTTACAATATCAAATGGTAATTAGTTGGCAAAAAGTGGATTGTGTTCAACATTTGTAAATGGGCTATATGTTGAAAGTATACTACAAAACATCCATTCCAACCTGTGTGGGCTATGCAACAAAGCATATGAAATTTTTAAAATTTAAATATAAAATAAAATGTAAATGTTCTATTTGTTTTTGGCTATTGGGTGGATCTACAAATAATGCCTTGCCATAGCGCTTTGATTATTGGGCAAATCCATTGGAAAATGGTGCAAACCCACTATAGTGGCATGAATTTTATTACTAATGCATCCACTTAAGTAATGCTTTGACATTTCCAAATATTGTACTTTGACATACATATGACCATAATTTCCATAGGTGAAACACTTTGACAACTTTTTGAACAATTCCTTGTGTGACATCTCCATTCTTTACATTTGGAAGCATTTACAAATCTTAAATGTAAATCATAATAATGAAATCAAAATGTCACTAGTAGGAAGTGTCCAAGGTTGTGAAGATTATTTTCAAAATAAATTTTAAAAAGATACACTAAACATAATAAAACCTCACATTTTTAACACATATCACGGAAACATAAAGCTTCCATGGGATCATCTAAAGATTAGTTTTTATGAGGGTGGCACCCAAAGAGGAATGCATCGCAAATGTTTGAATACCTTGACTTATGAAGAAAGTTCATCAAGTTAACATAATGTTTTTCCTTGTAAGCAATTTCAAAACAATGCTTTGGGTTATTACATTATTACTTTTATTACACCCAATTCCACATAGAAATTGTAACAAGAGGAAAAAATCAGGCTATACCTTTCCTGAAACTGTTTTAATTTCCTGGTGAAATTTCACTATTTTTCAACAAAGAAAAAAAAATTTGGGGGGAAAATTCAGCTTTTCTAATGTAAATTCAACTATTTTTGCTAAAGAAAAAATAGCATTACCACCCATCTTTCAATCCGTCCATATTTAGAAACTCAAACAAACAAGATGAATTTTGTCTCATAAAAGTGTAAAACAATGAAGAAAACAGTAAATATTTTCATTCAAGAAAGCATTGCCAAACATTTTCTCTCACACGATCCAACTTGGCAAAGGATGCCAAGTTGTTGAGCTTCTCCCCCACTTCTCTTATCCTCACACCTTTAAAAAGTTAAAAAGTCATCAAACACTATTGATTAAAATAGGTTCAGCTAAGAAGTGAAATCCTTACAAAACCATTTGAGGAGATGTGAACAATCAACAATGTCAAACTATATCTAGACATTCTATGATCTGATCATCCTTATTTTGTTTGAGTTGGATTTGCTAGATAATTTATATCATCTACCGATGAATAGAACTCATCACCACTTCCAAGTAATTTGTAAGTTGAAACCTCTTCTCACTAGCTTGAAGAAAATAAACAAAAAGTGAACTCATGAGTGAAAAAGCAAATCAAATTTGGTGGAGGCTTTGATTTATAGAGTTCCAAACTGTAGCATTTGCTACCTTGAAGCTCTCACAAGACTAGCCTCCTCCTTATTCTTCAACCAAACAAATTTGAAGTCAAGGGCTGACCTCTTCACCAACAAAAATTGGAAACAACAGGTCTCACACATTTCCTCATTCACTAGAACTTTCATTCTACATTTCAGATCTTAAAGGGTTGAATAATTAAAAGACTGCAACAACAACAACAACAGGAAAGGAGACTTCCAAGCTGCACAAAGAAAGGAAGACAAGGGCCACAATTTGCTTTTAACTTATCAACTGTATTGAAAGAATTATGTAGACTTAACCTTCAGATTCTCACAAACTGGACTTTACATAATAAGCGCCTTCAGGAGAATTAATCTCATTGAAAGCTGAGGCAACATATTGCTTCATACAGACAAAAACAAAGTTAATACTATATTTATCCATGAAGGTAATAACGAGAGTGCAACCAATTACTGTATCTATGAAGGCCAAGCAGGTTCACTTGCAAAAGTAACCAGAAAGATTTGAAAATAGTTTGTTATCTTCAATGAGGCCAAAAATGGTTTTACAGTAAACTGTGAATAAGAGTTTTTCCAGCAAAAAAACATGTATATCATACTAAATCTGCTTCAAAGTTTTAAGTACTCATACCAATGCCACATACCTTCTTCACATTGCTTGAAAGCCAGCAACTTATTTACATGACCACATCACTCTGTGATCATGAATGGATATGAAGGGAACAGGATTGAATTTTGTTGTAGCCTACAACATGGAGTCTCTTTACTTGCACTTTACTTTCAGAAGGAGAGGCTCAGATGGTTCAGGCCTCAAGGGGCTGCTCAGAACTCTTGAAGTTTTTCAGCCTCTCCCTGAAGTCAGCTGCCATCAAAGGGAGTCCCTCTTGCAATGTTATCTGGAAGGCAACAAGAACAGTCAGAAGCTGAACTTCTACACTGCTAGAACATAAAATACCTTGAAGAAAATTCAAAATTACGAGCACAACATCACTTACAAGTAGGAAACAAGGATTAAACTGCTACCTTAGGCTGCCAACCAAGAAGTTTGATTGCCTTGCTGATGTCAGGCTTGCGCTTGCGGGGATCATCAGGAGTATTTTCCACTATTCTGTAAGTTGCTGATGGCTCTATCAACTGGCAGCATCCAAATGTCAAGCATTCTCTCAGTTGAGTCAAAACACCAGAGAGGAATGAACATGCATAAGGAATGAACATGCATATGATGCATCAGAAAACTTTGTGGCAGTGCACTCAGTATGACATCACAGTTGTCCAAATGTGAGGCACATCAGCATCCTTATGTGAAAATAACCAAGGAAGTGTGGAAAATGACAGAGTTCTGGATGGGATACATAGTGGTCAAGCAACAAAGTGACATGCACAACAAGAACAGCTTTTAATGACACATGTCTACCCAAGGGGACCAAATCATGTTCTGGAACTTCATTCATATAATTTTCCTTCACTTCCATCCATGTTCTGTTAGTAGATTGTGCTGTATGTCCTATGGGAGTGGTTGGCACACCTTTTTGACAGATTCTGCAAGCTCCAGCATTGTGAACTCACCTGCCAAGGCATAGTTCATGTGATCCTGTAAGCACATAAGTGGATAGGGAACAATAATATGGCTGCATTCCTAGCTAACCTAGCTGATCTGCATCTCCCATGCCCTTCTATACACATGCCCTGATATATACAATGTTTGGTTTGCAATCTGTAGCCTCTGGAGAGCTCAGAGACCATATTAAACTTAACAAAAAATTGGTAATTGACCTTTACCAGGTTTCAATGCCTTTTGACAGAACAGATTGGGTCGGCACATCCAGAGACTAGGAGTAGTGGGACTGAAGACATACAACCAGACAAAACACTAACTGCTCAAAGAGAAATCATTACCAGGATTGCCAAGGTTAATAGGTCCAGTATTGTCTCCATTCATGAGGCGAAAAAGGCCATCAACCTGCCCATCACAACAAGAACATTAAGTAACAGAAAGTTGCACCAGAGATCAGATCCAAGAAACAAAGTACTGCACATTCTTTTTAACATTCAAAGGGAATGTTCAAAAGAATCCACCAATTTCTTGGAATGAATTCACCCCTCAGTTTCACAATGTAACTTGTTGATCAATGCAGTTCATGCATCAATGGTGGTACATGTGCTAAGGAGAGAAATGATAAGCGTACCATGTCAGACACATAACAAAAACTACGAGTCTGGGTGCCTGGTGCTTGCACTGTCATTACCTCACCTCTACAGCCCACCATACAACATCATTACAGGTGAGGACTGTCGCAATACATGTGAATAATAACAATATCAGTTGTGCATAAGATTTTCCAGACTGTCCTTGCCAACAACAGAGTTGGGAGATCTGGTCACAATCAACAGTCTTTCTATTATTTCCCAACATCTCTCATATGTTCCAGACCATGTTTGGAAAATGAGTGATGTTTATTTCCATCTCTCCCAAACTCTGGAGAAGAACTATCAATAAGAATAAAGATGCCTTCTCTGTTCTAAAGATTCTGAGGGTTCTCCTGTGCTTTCAAGTGCTTTCAAGCTCCAAGGAGAAAACAACCACTATAGAGAGACTACTATATACTGGATTCACCAGCATACTGAAAGGAAACATCTGGAATCAGTAGACCTTCAAGGATATATATCAGCAGTCTAATTATCATGAGCTCCTGCCAGTTATTTATTAGCCTTGTAGCTACTCCATCCTTCATATAAAGAAGAATGATTAAAACTGAAGACAACAGAAGAAGCATATTTTGTCCCTCAATTGTCAAATGTAATACATGAAGTCCAGAAAGATCATTACCTTAGAGCTTGAGCAATAAAATTGCTGACAACACGACCATCGTCAATATTCATCCGAGGCCCATAAGTATTAAAAATTCGGGCAACACGGATTTCTGCAACCATATACTGTAGACACCTTAAGAAAACATACCCTTGGGTTTGCAAGAGCTACTGGTGACAAATCCAGTGGCAAACCATGACAAACTGTGTCCTCTTCTCTTACTGCATCCTTCTCAACAGAAGGTAGTGACAGAGCTCTTACTGCCCTGGTAAAGGATTTGTAAATGAGAGAATGTGAATTTGCCAATCTTAACCTCCCATGTCTCATATTTCCAACAAAAATTGGATCTGAAGAGAAAATGGACTGTGCAACAGCAAAAACCATACAAATCAGACTCAGCAAGATGTATTACCAATGCCATGCTGCCGATGATAGTCAAACATAAGAGTCTCTGCCACACGCTTCCCCTCATCATAACAGCTTCTCACCCCTGTGCCAAGAGTTGAAACTCCCACAATCAGATTTCAGTGCATGGGAGGAAGTTGATCCAACTCAAGCTCCAGTGATAATCACTCAGTTGCACACTTGCCAGTTTTAACAAGTAGCTTCATGACCAAAGGAAGCTCACCAATTGGATTAACATTGCCCCAATACTCCTCTGTCTGTGGGTGCTCCAAAGGATCTCCATACACTTCTGATGTAGAAGTTAGCAAAATTCTGCCATCACACCACAGCCATTTCCCTAAGATCCTGTCACTTTTGAGGTAATAGTCCTAAAAGATGTTCAGTTAAAATGGAGGGAGAATGATTACATATTATTTTTGGCACCCCACTGATTTTGAGTTTATGAATTTGATCCATGAATGTTTTGTTGTTTTTTCTTCTAGTTGTATATATCCTCTTGACCACATTTTCAGGTTTCACCAAGAAACCTTCACTGCTATCAAAAGTAAAGTGAGGCATTATATTCAACAAATATACATCAATGTGATTGCAGAGAGAAAGACTACAGAAAGATGTAAAGTAGCAAAACAAATGCCATATCAGTTCTGGCCAAATCAAAACAAACACAAAAAAAATGAGTGCAGTCATAACCTTGTCAGTGTCACTCACAAAGTATCAGACCATCACCTTGAAAATTAATGGCATTGACTAGCTGCCATTACTCCCCACTGAATTTATCAACTCCCAAAAGTCATTCATAAGCAAATAACAATCTGCTCAACACTTAAGACAAATGACAATAATAAAGTATGTGTAGCTAATCCGATGTCTTCTAGCACTTGATAGTGAATACAAAAAATGTCCATAGCATCCACAATGAAGCTGCAATAAGATTGTGAGGGTAAGCTGCATTTGATTAGCTGGCTCCTGTACAAGACAGAAGACCAAAGGAATAGAAAGTACTACATAGAGGGTAATGTTTAGAATCTTCTACACCCTGCACATATCCTTTAAGCAAGCCACTTGTGACTACAATGATGCTGCACATGTTGCCTGTCTTCAATAAAATTACAATTGAACTTGAAGCATATAGCACTAAGTCTAATCACACTGAACAAGTAAGACAGAAGGGCCAGAGGCCAAAGAGAAAACATATGACGCACCTGGCCCCCACACGCTTTGCAAGTCCAAGCATGTTCAGAGTTCCCATCACGTTTGTTTTGATTGTCTGCAACATACAACATGATTTTACAAGACCACATGATGAATGTCAACCTGGCAAACTGTGAGAGGAGCAGCATGACATCTTAGACTCAAAACTAGGTGGGGATCCAGGGCTAGAAAGCAACTGCAAGCTATATAACTCTTTGAAGTTTTGCACATATCTGCACATATAGACACAAATAAAAGGACAGCAGATGCACACCTTAACAGGGTTATATTTGTAGAAAATTGGAGAGGCTGGGCATGCCAGATGGTAAATCTGGTCCACTTCCACCAACAGGGTCTCCGTTACATCTGCAAAATCGGAGAAGAGTCTAGAACATGAATTCAAATAGATTCAAGACCATAGATTGGTGCAGACAATGGCCATCTTCTGCTCCTTTCTCACTCCACTCTCTCAATTCTCAACATAGAATGCATGCAGGAGTAATTGAGTCTCGATCAAATAGTATTATATCCTTGAAATAATCTAATCTGATAATTAACCCCAGAATTTACAGCTTGGGTGTAATCAAATTAGTTGAACTGGCTTTGGACCTGACAAACTTTTATCTGGACAGAGAAAGCTTTCTGCTGTTTAACAACTTTTAGAAGGCACCACACCATTGGAGACTCTTCATAAGGGCAGTTGATCTGAAAAAGTCTATAACTCAATACAATGACATATTGTCATAAGCTAGTTCTTAGTCATTTCACCACTCTATGGCATAAAAAATTTGAAATGGTTTTGCTTCTTAAATTCCCCCTAAAAGTTCCTTCCCTATGAACAGAAATCAAGTCTCCAGTCTGTTCTCAGCAGCAAAGAAAAATGATGTAGGATGACAGACCATGGCGAATGAGCTCAAAGTTGGGGTGGCCTATCCATCTCTTGAGATTGTCCTTTGAACCTGAGAAGAAATTATCAGCCACAATAACCTGCAAGACAACATAGTTGGCTATGATCAGAGTGACTACAGGGTGGTATACACACAAAGACCCAAGTATTGCTTCATTATGCTAGCAAATGATGCTAAAATATAAACTGCCCATCACTTTGCCCCCTAATTCATGTAGGAACAAAAGTAAGTCCTTGCCAGTGATGTAAAGCAGCTATCAATCCTGAGAACCAAACTTTCAATTGTTGCAACTGGCTGTATATATGACTACTGGAACCAATGCAAACAGGACAAACCTCCAATACTTGTCTTGTAGGCACAAACAGGTTAGCTTTCATCTCTTTATGAAGTGTGGTATATTTGCATCAGAGAGAAGTCAATTTTGCTAGCACCAGAATCTATACTATCTCCAGAACATCTGTAAGTCTCAAATCTGAGCCTAGACACTTGGATTGCAGATTTTCTTATCTTTGCCTACTGATTAATGTGGTTGCACAAATTTAGGTCACTTGCACAAGGGCCATAGACCTCAACCACAAGGCATTAGCTTGATAGCATTCTCCTTTGAAGTAAGAACTATCAAAGGTGGTACTTGCAGAGAAATGTTCATAAGTACCATTCCCTTTTGCAAGACACTGCCACATTCAAATACAAATCTAGGAGCTGTGTTTGAGTTAATGAGACAAGGATGCTGATGGGAAAGTTGTCACAATGTTAACTGATGCATCTCCTGAGATTCTTGTAACAGTTATGTACATAGGGATAGACACTTGCCTGCCTGTATATCCATCTCTCTCATACTCCTGCCTGTTCATTTCAGATGTATTCTAGGCACAACCATAATAATGGCCTCAAAGCCCTTGGCCCTCATTTGGTTTGACAAGTAAGCTCCTTCTCCTCTAGCTGTTTGAGCAGAGAAAATGGGGGCCATTACCGGTTGACAGGACCAACCAAAAGACCAAGGACAGTTTGTCCTTTAGGTAGTATGTCAGTTGTTAAAAGAGCTACAACCTGAAAATGTCACAACTAACATATCCAGTGGTTTGTCATGTAAACCTCATTGGTGCCAGATTCCATGAGACGATCCACCAAATGGGACCCAATAAAGCCTGCACCTCCTGTTACCAGAATCCGCATTTTTGCCTGCCAAAGTAGTTCAACATCAAATAAGAACTCTTCCATATGCAGACATTGCTAGTCTTTAATGTTTCAACCTGTACTATTGTGAGGAGCAAGAACAAGACATAGGATTTCGGAAACTAAAAGATCTTGCATGTGCAAGGAAATATGACTATGAACCACCCCTAACAGAGGCAGTAGTCTGTTTTCTTTCAAGAACGAACTATGGTTCCAGTCATGGTGAAAAGCTGTAACACTAATCCCCATTCAGTATAAACATCATGATACTGCTTTACACAAGCCCTGATGGTGGCACCTAAGACTGATGCATGGAGGACAGTTTTGTTCCATACATGCTATAGTAAATTGCACAACACTAAAAGAGATTTACATCTGATTCATGGCAAGTTTCACTCAACTTAATAATTAATGAACTTTGACAACCCACATCATCAATTGGTAAGCTGTTGAAGGTGAAGGGAACCTGCTTGATATCCAAGCACATGCAAGAAACAAGTCCCTACAGAAACTGATCTGAAGATACGCCTAGTTTACCGTGGTGAACTTGGACATGCGCAAAGGTGAAGGAGCTGGTGGAGCCTTGGCAATAATGCCATCACAATTAGTTGCCTTGCTTTCCATGGCCTCCAGCAGTTCTTGTCACTGTTTCCCAAACCCAACTCTGCCATCCCCAGCACAAGCACACAACTGTCAGGGAACTCAACAAAAGCATACTCTTGCAGGTCCACTTGAAGCTCCTGACCATTATTGGGACATTTCACAGCAAATCAAAGGGGTCTGCCATTTTCAAAACACTGCTAAAACTGAAGCTTTATATGCAGAAGGTTTGTGGAAGGGAATTGCAGAATGCAATCTCATTGTGAACAGAGCACCTCGTATTCTAAAGTTCAGGCCATAACAGCAATGAAATTGACAGGTGAAAAAAGAAGACAAAATCTGTGATCTGGAATGAGGTACAAGATCTGCACAAAGAAACATGGAACAACCCAAGTAGAACATAATAATGCCTACTCATGCTTCCTCCATCATCAGCTGCTTTCATGATTATCTATTCTGCATTGTGTTGAAGCTTACAAAAATCTAGACAGATGTCACAGTTAGGAAACAAGGACAAGGATGATCTGGGATGTTGATGTGCAATATGAGTAAACTTGCCAACAGAATCTGGACACAGGGTCAGCCAACAGGCCTTGTTATAGAATTGAATCTGCTTTGAAGAACATAAAAGGAGGGACGCCATATGTATTTCAGGATGGCTTTGTTTTTAGTTTTTGCAGAAATTGAAGGATTTAAATATGTAACATTTGCAAGTACGATTCTGATCCTTGCACCACCATGTCAATCCACAACAAGAATCAAACTCAGGAACAAGGGGAGAAAGCTTCAAGGATGTACTCTGAAGCTGAATTTTTCTGCACTGCAAATAGTCAATAATCCAAGCCAGTTCTACGATCCACAAAACACACCAGACGTCACACTGCAACGACAAATGTCACATTTCCAATTTTCTCTCCACAATGTGAATCAAAGAAACTGAGCTTAAGGAAGATACGGGAACAAGAGAGCAGATCAGACGCTCATAAAAAAATCCTCCTATAGACAGTGGACAAAAAGAAACATCAGAAGTGAAGACTCTACCTCGAAAGAAAGAAACGGAGGAACTTAGGAACCAAAGCGCAGATCACATTCAGAAAAAAATGCAGGAGAGTATGACAAAAACGAGAAAAAATGTCTTCAACTTTCTTGTCCGAAAAAAATAAAATAAAATTACAAACTCCAGACCGATCCACAAAAGAAAAAACAACTCGTGATGAAAAAGTATGTGCACATCCGGGCGAGGGGACCTCCGACACTGTCCCGAAACGAGGGAACAGAAAAACACTCTATTCTTTTCCAGTGGGCTTCATTACGCAGAGAAGGTAAACCTTCTTTGTTCAAGAAAGGTTTTGACCCTCGATTCAAGGTCCAAGCTACTATCAACGCTTGCTCGCCAGCCAGGGTTTCATTTCGAGGTCGAAATTTTTCACAGCAAATTTTTTTTCAGAAGAAATAAAAGAAAAATGTAACTCTTCTGCTTTGATATTGCGGGAAATGGTGAAGAAGGTGTGGAGAGATCGCACCTGGTGGTGTTGTCGTTGTAGTCGAAGCGCTTCGAAGGAAAAGAAGCGCAAGAAGCACCAGCGGCGACGACGACGACAGCAGGCGATGAGCTTTCCGACCTGGGAAAGCTCATACTACTGTCCGTCGTCTTCTTCGTCGTCTTCTTGTTCTTCTACTTCTTGCCCTCATCGATCATCCACGCAGCAACTCAATTTATCATCCGTCAACGCGTCGTGCAACAATCAGGAGGCAAAAATTTACTACCAGTCTATAATTAAGAAGCTGGGCAGTGTCCAAATTATTTTTATTATTTATTTTAAAAATTTGTGAGGGAGGTAGGTGGGTGGGTTGGCGATCATCTATCAGTTTTTTTTTTTTCCCTGGCTATTTTCAATATATTAAAAACTGATAAAATTTTAATGCTAAAATCAAGTTCTTTTTGAGATTTTTAATAGCCAAAATGTAGCCCAATTATTTTCAAATCGCCAGATTTTCATACATGGTTCAAGTAGGTAGCCACGAATTTTTATTTTTTTAACTTTTATATTTAGCTTGTATCCAAATTTGGCTAAATCTTTCTGTGGATTATCGCCACTTTGGATACATCACAAAATTGACCCCAAAAAACTGTCATCCACAAGAGGACTTAGCCAAATTTGCATACTGTATTTTGGTTATATAGGTCAGAGACCAAAGTAGAAATTTTCAACATTCCTCTCGTATTTTGGTGACATGTTGTTGGCACCTGTTGTCTAAATATGGCGAGTTCAGAGTTTTTTTTCCCCTCATATTGTGGCTGGCGACTTGGGCCCTTTTCTTTCCCCCAGAAAAAGTGCTTTTTATCATTCCCTCTTCGTTGCCAGGCTGCGAAAACTTGCAAACCCCCCGCCCCCCCCAAAAAACACTGGGTGAGGCTCAGCCTTCATTTTACTGGCGAGATTTTGGCAAAAAGTAAAATAAAAACTTGAAAACTGAAAAAAAGAAGTGATTTTGGATATTTAATCGCCAAATTTCGAAATGAGTAAAATAAAATCGAAATATAGAAGGAAATTTTTTTACTTTCACTGGTATCTCAGAAATAGCCAAATTTCGGTTAAATCTTTCTAATGGACAATCGCCACTTTGGCTACATCATAAAATTTACCCCAAAAAAAAAACACACGGATGACTCGCGAGGCTTTTCTTTTTTTCCACATCCAATACCGCGTGTTCATGACACACGTGGGAGACCATGTAATCATCTGGAAGACGTGGGATAATGCGCTTTCTTCATCCATTTGGATGAAAAAACTTTCATTTTGACACTAGGTCTCGTGAACTCACGCCCAGGCATTCGCCAGACACGCCAGTCAGTCTGGCGTAACTAACAAGAAGCTCTTCCCCTCTCTGTGCCCATGTGCTAGAGGTACAAGAAATTTTGCATGCTGTCAAACTGTCGCTAACTTTCAGTAAGTAGCCTAATTGGCCCCTTTTTTATTTCCGTCCTAAAATGAGCCATAGAAGGCTGATTCTGTCCAGTAAAGAGGCAGAATTTGTACCTGCCGGAATCAACCTTCTATGGTCCATGCATACGCGTTAACAGCTGTTAGGTCCTATTCGCCCTTTTAATCAACTAATTCTGATGCTGAATCGACTGTTCAGAATGGGTGCTGATGATTCTGCCGACCTAATCCACAGCCTTGTTGTAATGACTAGTATTTGACTGATTCTGGCTCCTAGCTCACCCTGTAAGTCTGCCCAACAACCTGCCTGACCAACCACAACTTGCTGGCTGGCTCCCTACGAGCCAGAATTGGCCAAAAGCTAACCACTCTCTTTTAGTGCCTTAATAGAAAGAGAGAAGTAGCTATTGGCTTAAAAGCAGGTCGGTTACTAACTGTAGTTTAAAAAAGGGTTGGTGGCAGAATCACCTGTAGCAGCCCATTCTGTCATCCCCCCAATGAGGCCACATGGGGGCTTAATCAGGCACCCTAGATACAATAAACCCCCCTTTATAATCACACCGACATTTTAGTCACATTTTAGTTTGCGTCACACATTTTTTTAATAACCATTTGTTTTAGTAAAAAACATCATTTTTTACAGTCATCATCACACTCATTAATAGTACAATATATTTGCAAAGCTCATTTTGTAAGTGTAATTATAATGAAAAAATTTAGGGCAAATATTAGGGTTTTTGTAAATTGTAATTTTCTTTGGCATTGTTAGTGTTGTTTTGTGTTTAAGTTGTGCAAATTAGCCACAATGAATCCAGTTGAAGAGCACAAAAAAACAACTTTCTAATGCAAACAAGCCAAAAAGAAAGAAAAAGATTTCGAACTTGCCAAGAAAACAAAAAAATTTAATTAAAAAAGTCTAGTTGACACAATACACAAGCTAATAATTAAAAAGCTCAAACTCAATGTAAATCATCACATTAAAATAAGAAAAAATCACAACCTTCCTTCAAGTCTAATAATGCATAGTAGAGCTCAGAATAAGCTATGTAAAAAAAAATAAAACAATTGACACCTTTATTCTAGCATAAAAGAGTTATTTTGTATATTTATTTATTTATTTTTGGGCCTACAGTTTGACAGTCACTAAAATAATACTTGTTGCAAAATGATTAGAGTCCCCATGGCATCTTATTGCTGCAGGAGGTAAGAAGATCTCACAATCAAACTCCTGCATTGTGACCATACACCTTGGTCCATGTGTAAGATTTGGTCCACTCCGCACCAGTAAAATGGATGTACAATGGCTGTAAAATGGATGTACAACACTGTACATTGGATGAAGTACTACAGGTCTCAATTAGTGTGAAAACTAGGTTTCAACTTTGTAAATTGTGGCCTTAAACACCAAGGCACATAAAAAATTGATTCCATCAAAATGGGCCATAACATTGGCCCAAGGTGGTGGCATTCAGTGGAAGGTAAGGCCCCATAGATGGGGGCATTTAGTGGTAAGTAAGGTCCATAGATGGGGGGGCTTTACTTAGTAGAATAGGGCACATGCTCCAAGAACAAGCACATTGGTTACCATGAATAGTCGTGACAAATCAAATTATACTAAAAAAATTAGTCAACAAAAAAGTTGAAATGCAATCATACTTACAAAATTATTAAAATTAACTAAAGAAAATCAAACCATAGTAAAAGCATAGTCTATTTATCATTATCAATTAAGAGTGCAAATCCTATAATGTCCATGCGATGATGTCAATGGCATATGAATATCAAATGTCATTTGCCAGCTATAAAATTTTTAAAATGTTGTGTGTAATAAAAATGTTTCTTTGAGTATTTTCTATGCCATCAATAATTTTTTTTGATCTCCATGATTTTTTGAATTTGATTAAATAATCTACATAATTTCAATGGACACTTCTATAATTATTGTTTTGTTATTCAATATTCGTATTTTTAGTCGTATGCTCGTGACTATACCGCATCAAACATTATTCCCTTTTATGATAGTTATACATACATATATATGGGATATTGGTTATCACATTATAAATAATGGGATATAAAATAAAAACATGGTTATTTTTTATTTTAAAACTTATAATGGCTACATTCATTATTACTTTTAATGTTTTGTTCTCATACAAATCTAATTATTTATGGATATACATTTGATTAAGGTATTTATTTATTGATCAAACCTCATTTTTTCACAATTAGTGTGATTAATTAGAATTCATTGTTATGGTCAATATAAACAAATTATCAAGGAAATTAATTTTTTATTATTCATTTCTAACAACATATGGTTTTGATTTCTAAAATAAATGGTTTATTGGTGTCAAATCACAAAGTTAATTTAAATTTGAAATGAGAACATTTATCGTAACTTTAGCCTTGGGTTCACAACCAAGGCAAAGGCTTGCAAAGGTGCAGTCCAAAAGTGAAGCCTGGGAATCACATTTCATGCTCCTAAGAGTATAGGAGAGTGTGAAGGAATAAACCTTCACATTCCCAAATGAACTCTCACTTTGAGAGTTGGAATCCCAATGGATTTTTGAATTTTTAGAGGGTGATTATAGGGGTCAAAATTCACTGGATTGAAGAGTTTTTATATCAATGGAAAGATCTTGGAATGCAGATATTTAAAATGGGTTCCCATGACCCATTTGGGTATTTAAAACATAAGTTATGGCCAAAAAAAGGGCCGGAAGTCAAATTGCCAATTTGATTCCTGACCACTAAAAGTCAAAAACGTCATGATTTAGTTATGTGCAGGTGGCGTGCCACATATCGTTGGAAAGCTTTTGACAAGGGCTACAACTTTGTTTTAAACCTCACCTCAATTGAAATTCTGAACAAAAAATTATGAGCTTTTAAATTCGTGGGAGTCCTGAAACAAAATGACATTTGGGTGCTAGCTCTGTGACTAGGCACAAATAATACCATAAGGGGGAAGGTGGTGGTTTCCCCCAAGTCTGGGCTATGGTGAGTCTTGTGAGTCCATGTTTGCCCATGGCTCATTTGTGCACCAAAAATGTTCTAACTATGCATTAACCAACTTAT
>Ga0116231_10003604_pt1 | contig 32058 bp, 28 predicted proteins | sample S1TSphgellanicum_2_FD_89695 | JGI IMG/M metagenome (GOLD analysis project Ga0116231, IMG submission 89695) | Host-associated microbial communities from peat moss isolated from Minnesota, USA - S1T2_Fd - Sphagnum magellanicum MG | ecosystem: Host-associated > Plants > Peat moss > Unclassified... | reverse complement strand
GAGGTCATAAATCCTGGACAGATGGTGGTTGTCCAAATGCTGCATGTAGTTTGTTGAACACAAGGTTACATTCTTCTCTCTGTTGCTGGTGGGTGCAGGAACTTGCAACAATGATGGAGGGTGGATCTCAGACACAGTGGGGAAACCGACTTGGATACCTGATCTTTCCCATTCCTGTCAAGTATTTTAGTGATCCACTGGATCATGTGCGAGCAGCCAAGAAAATTGGCAACCAGAAGAAGGCATCTCTTGAAGGCGCGTTCACTTACTGGAGTGGAGCACTCCTAATGGCAATTACAGGGCCAGTTGTACAGCCTCTGTCCCTCAATCCTTTGTGTTCCTCTTTGTAATCTCAATGCAGTTTCTATTCTGTCACAGAGCTGAGGGTAGAAACTAATATTATCTGTGTTGGTGACTGAACTGTTTCCATTGTTTTGGAGTTCTAGTGACTTCCCTGTTCATATTGCTTTGACCCCAGTGAAGACTTGTTTGTTGGTTTGGTACACTATTCTACAGAAAAATGTTCTCACTAGTCATTACAAAGACTTTTAGAACTTGAAACCTTCAAAATTATCTGTTTGCAGCTGCCAGCACTGCTTACAGAGCATACAACATTGCAGACTACATTGGCAGTGTCGAATGTGCCAGGGCCAATGGAGCCTGTCATGTTCAATGGAAATCCCATTGTCCATATCTACCCCACTGCAGCAGGACAGCCATTAGTGAGTATATCTATGCACTATACATCAACTTCAAAACCTTATGCTTTGGATGCTATTCTCAAAATGAACACTGTTACAATGCCTGCAAGGACTTTTGTGTTTTCTATAGCTCTGATACTAATATGCGTTCCTGTGGCTGCAGTCACTATCAATTTACTTTCAGAGCTATGATCAAAAGGCGTGCTTGGTTGCCATGACAGCCAGAGACCTCATTCCAGACCCAGGTGCCCTTTGTGAATATATGGCTGATGCCCTCCAGGAGATGAAAAGAGCTGTTGCTTCTAGGAGGCAAGATGCAAACTGATCTACAGACAACTTAAGTATCATATCCATGTACCATATGTGCAGTTTGTACTTGGCTGTAAAATGTGCCATGTGGATAGTTTGCTTTGAGCCATTAGTAGTTTGTATTATTCTCAGGATTTTGTCAGCATGAAGGAGAACCTGCTTTCTTTTCCATTAGTTTGCAATTACAAGAGTGTAGATCATTTAGTTGGGGCTGTGGCCAAAGTAGTCAGTTATATCAGGCCAATACACATTGTGTGCTTACATTTTTGCAGTCTACCTGGACCACCATTTCTTGATCTGAGCTGCCAAAGTTATGCTGCTTAAAACACTAAAAGCTTTCAGATTTTCTATTGATGGTCCTAGAGCCCTTTTTATTTGAAGTAGCGATGAATCGGTGGCAGTTTTTTTTCAGGTGAATGTTTGGGATGTGATATCTGCAGTTTGTTGCACCCATGCTTTGTAAATTGCTGTGAAAAGTCATTGGTTCTATGCATGGATGAAACTCTGTTAGCTCTCCTGCAATGATGGAGCTATTACTGAAAGATGAGGCAAGTGGCAATCGCATAATCGAGAACACCTCTTTCATGTCCAGGCCACTCTGCTTGAGAGAAGGTGCTACAGTACATTGTCCTAAATAATCCCAGGCTAGAGGCTCTAGACCAGTTGAACTCAGAAATGGCAACTGGGCACGCTTTTATTTGCTTCATGAGGAACCAAATTGATACCTGAGGGTGGCAAGTTTGATACACAAAACTATTTAGATTTCTTGGAGGAGATCAATATGCTTCAAGAATTTGGCCCCCTGAAGGAAACGCCAGCATGCACCTACTACACTACTGCCCTATTTCAGGGGCAGGTCAATCTGTTCGAAATCCACACAACTACCAGCTCCTGCCATAAAATGATAAACCACAGATAGTGGTAAAAGTAATTTATTGGCATGTAAACAATCGCTGCTAAATTACTAATGACCGGCAATTTTTTTGTGGCGAAATTTTGCCACTTGTTCAAGTCCCATAAAACAAGGGGTCAAATTTGCCATTTTTGGGGCAAAAGTGACCCCATATTTTGAGGGGAAATTTTGAAATTGGCACACTCAAAATTCAAACCATAGGTTCTTGCATGTCGTCACTAAATAGTCGGGTTTGGAAACATTTCTTCTTTTCTATGACCTGCAGCCAAATTTGGCTAAGGCCAAATGAAGAAGAGTTACTAGTTATGTTTGCAGAGAGAGTTACGTCGCTTACAACCGTCACGCCGAATGGTCCTCTCGTTTTTTACTTACTGTCTAGCTTTTTTCACCTACTTTTACTTCCTAAACCTTTGAGATGTTGGAGCAAATTGGTAGTACCCGTGCCCAGAAGTTCGGGCAGATTCAGAAATTTAGGGCTCGCGATTGCTCTTGAGAAATTCTTCAACAACAAAGACAAAAAAAGCTAGCTCTTGCATGAATCGCGAGAGAGACAACCATTCATTCATTCGCAAAGAATTTGGATCTGAAGCTCGCCAACGGAGAGGGTGGATTCTGAAAGAAAATCTGGTGTCCCAAGAGCGAAAAATCCTTGTTATAGTGGAGTTGTGTTGTTTTGCGATTTGAAATTATGCCTCAGAAAGCTCGCAAAGTGTCTCAGGCTGCTTCTCGTAGGAGGCCGGCGGTTGTCAGGAAGCCCAGAAAGGCTCGCGTGTCGCAGGTGAAGAAGAGAGCAATGACAAAAATACCCTGGAAACAACAGCGTAAGAAAACGAAGAAGGAGGGTCTACGAATCTCTAACCTTGATTTCGCAGATCAGAATTCTGAGAGCACTTTCATGGATGTGTTGGATTCTCCGAGAGACGGCCGCGAGAGTGATGCGAGTGGTCCAGTTTCGGCTTCCGAAAGTCATAGCAGTGATATGATAGGGGATTCCGAGAACAACAGTCACGATGATCCAAGAATGAACAACGAAATTCTGCCTGTTCATGTCGGAAGCGTCTTCAAAGACTGTCGTTATATTGTGCATGGCAAACTTGGATCGGGCTCCTTCTCCACTGTCTGGCTTGCTTGGGACTCGGATCAAGAAACATACGTGGCGTTGAAGGTACAGAATTGTTCCCGAGATTGTGCCCGAGCAGCTCAAGAGGAAATCAAGATCCTCCAAGAAGTTGCTAAAGGAGACAAAGCAGGAAGCAAAAGCGTCGTTCGATTGCTCGACCATTTCGATCACAGAGGTCCAAATGGTCGACACAAATGCATGGTCCTGGAGTATCTTGGAGACAATTTGCTCAGCTTATTGAAACAGAACAATTACAAGGGATTACCCCTGCAACTTGTCAGAAAACTCTCGAGACAAATACTCGTTGGACTTGATTATCTTCACCGTGAGCTGAAGATCATTCACACGGATCTAAAGCCTGAGAACATTCTCCTTGTCTCCCCGTTGGGTCCAGGGAAAGATCCTCGGAAACAAGTTCAAGCAGCGAAATCTCCTCACAATCTCGTCACAAAAAGACCGGCGCCGGAACATGAAAATCCAATGCCTGGCAATTCCTTAAAAAACCAGGTAACAAGCGAGGATCCAAACTTCAATGACAAAGAGAACGTCGTACTTCAGACGAAAGACACATTGATCACACGCAAAGTGGAAGAATTCTTTGCAAGAAAAATCCATCAGCCAACAGAAACTCTTGGTACTTATGACTCGACGATCTCGCCTGATTCGAGTAGAGCAAAGCAAGATGTGAGTAGCAACGGAGAACCTCCCATAGATTCCGCCAACAAAGATCCAAGTTCTTGTTGCAAATCGAAATCAATGCGCAGCCTGCAACAAGCAGCCGGAGTCACATTTGGTAGCAAATTTGTTGATCCACAACAATCAGTGCCAAAAGCAAGCGACCGAGGACAGCTTAATAATAATCAAGCAAATGCATCAACGATCCTTGAATATGACAGTGCAGTTCTTCCGCCTCCCTTCAACAACATCGACACGAGGTGCAAGATAGCAGATCTAGGAACAGCATGTTGGATCCACAAGCAATTCACTCGCGAAATTCAAACAAGGCCTTACAGATGTCCAGAAGTGTTGTTAGGAGCCAACAAATACTCCACCTCTGCAGATATCTGGTCCTTCGCATGCCTTGTTTTCGAGCTGGCCACAGGCAACGCGTTGTTCGATCCGAGAAGCGGTGGACACCAGTATTCCAGAGACGAGGATCATCTCAGACGGATCATGGAAGTGTTAGGCCCCTTACCAAGAAAACTGTTCAATCAAGCTCCCAATTACAGAGTCTATTTAACCAAAAATGGAGAGCTCCGCCGCATCAAGTCTACACAAGTAGGCCATTGTCCTCTCAACCAACACCTGGTGCAATCTTTCAGCTTCTCTGAAAGAGATGCGAAAGAACTTTCGGATTTTCTTCTCCCTTTGTTAGATCTCAACCCTGACAATCGCCCTTCTGCTAATCAGTGCTTGCAACATCCGTGGTTGATTGCATAAGCAAGCTTCTCTTTACAAAAGCCCTTTTTCGGGTGGCTAGGTATATATAGCCAAAATGTTATATTCAAAAAAAATTAAAAAGTGCTAAAATCATGTGCTTTTGAAGATCATGTGCCTGGCCATAATCCCACCAATTTTAAGAAAGATCGCCAGATTTCTTTCTATACATGGTTCTGAAAAATTGGGAGTTTTCAAGCAGGATTTTCTGTTTGTGGGTGGGATTTCCCATTTTGTGTTGCGTCAATTAAAGCCATGGGTGGGCTTAACCACAATTCGAGACACACCCTTGACTCCCACCTTGGAGTCCCTTACTTTTATTAAAGCTGTGGTCCTAGGGCTTTACCCCTGATGAGGAGAGGGGTAGGCTGAGTGCATTTGACATTTTTCGGCTCGGGTTTTGAGAAAAAACAATTTCTCCATGTGAAATTTTGACCAAACATTTGTCCAAAATTCAATAATTCTTTTGGAAAAAAAGCTGAAAATCAGAAAAAGAAAAAAAATTAAAAGAATCTTTTTAAGTCACCAGCTTTCTATACATGGTCCAAGTAGGATAGCCAAAAATATATCAAGATGTTTTTAAAAAATTTCTTTCATATTTTGTTGATAGCCAAACCTATGGTTAACACCACCTCATCTCCATCAAAAAAATTGGAAAAAAAAAAAACCACTGCTCCACATTGATTTGAACAACATGAAACACAATAATATAACAATCAAAAGAGAGATTAACAAACACATCTGAAAGCAATTGAGAAAAGTGTAGGGTACAGCTGATGGCCGAGGGCAAAGACCTGCTCTGATTTTTATGGGGGCAAAAAAGCTAAAAAAAATGGAGGGTGATATGAAAAATATAGGCGGGTTTTGAAAAATGGAGGGCCCACTGGAATATGCTGAGTTACATTTCATTCCAATTACAGTAAAGAAATCCAAGCAGGTCTATCCAAGTCTAAAACCCATACATATCTTAATGCAACCAGTAGACAGCAAGAAATGGAAAGAATCCATACATCCTCTCTTCCAGGAGAGGCCTCAAGCAAGGGACCAAAAGAGACCTGAAACTCAGCACAATTTTGCCAATCCAGGAAAAGAAGAAACAAGATTACAACAATACTGTAATTGGAATCGACAAAACGGTCGGCAAGGCTCAGCAGGCACAGTTTCATCTGTAATCAGAAGATGAAGGGCAGGTCTGCCTTTCGATGTGCCAAAGTATCATCACGGCCACTCTCCGGAGGATCGATCTCTCAACCGGCAGGACAGCAACTCGGTGTACTACCGAGAAGCCAAATTCCTGCACGTCACACTGAGTATGAAAATTAATATTTATACACAACTTGTCGGGCCACCCTATTTTGTGTGCTCTCAAGATTTTGTGTACTTACAATAATCAAAAGGGTTGAACGGAATGTGTTTCTAATGTTCCCAAAGGGGTTCCAATCAGGTTCCCAAAGGTTTCTCCAAGTTCCTCAAGTGTTCCCAATAGCACATCAACTTTATCCCATAGTTGTTTGGCATCTTTTGAATAAGGTTGTTTGTTTTTATTTGTTTTGTTCATCGAGATCTGCCAAGCCACTCCTCCTCTTGCTGCTCTCTTGGTACCGTTGGAAAGCCCTCAATGAGTAGGGTGCACCAAGTTGGTTTCATAATTTTTAACCTAGAATAGAGAAATTATTCAATATTAAACATCTTTTGATTCAAAATCAGAATTAAAAATTATAGGGGAATTCGAGCACACTATTGGTATTGTTGGGAAATCCTTCAATGAGTATGATTTAATGAAGGTGATTTGGAAACTTTTATACCTAAGGTGTGAGAGACATTGAATTTTGAGTAGTTTTTATCATTGAAAATTCAATTAGATTGCATAAAAATGGTTCTGGAAGTAAAAATTAATTGGGCAACCAATTTGCACTCGGGCCAACGGCACATGTTACACCAGTGTAAGTCAAGTGCCAAAGGGATGCATATCTATGCCAATCCAGATAACCAAAAGAAAAAAAGATTACAACAACAATCTAACAACGAAGGGAATAAACTCATTTAGTTTAATTACCCATTCCTTCCCTCGTTGCACCAAACGATTTTGGAACCTGTATCAGCAACAAAACCAAAAACACTTAACAAGGCTCAGCAGGCACTTTCTCATCTGCAGTCAGAAGATGAAAGGCAGGTCTGCCTTTCTGTGTGCCATAAGCTTCTCATCACAGCCTAACGTCAAGATTCGATCCCACGACCGGTTTAGTGTCTACCTTAGATACTATCCAGGAAGCCAACTTCCCGACTGAGCAACGTTTTCCAGAACATTTTACTTAACCAATTTTTTCCTGACTTACTGCACAGCGGAATTCACACTTGCGTTTTGAGAAGCAAATTTTGTTAACAGATGGTAACTTTCTTGTTTTATTTTTCAACGTTTGACGATATAACTTTATTTTTGTCAAAAAAAAAACGGTACTCATTAATTGCGCAAAGAAAGTACTAATAACATTTTCAGTCTTTAGACGCTATGATTATTATTCTTGAGTTTTTCTATATTTTTCCTCTTTTTTTGGAAATTCAAATCAAATTCAGGTCTAAAGGTTTTGTGTGCTTTGATACTTACAAGAATCGAATGGTCACAGAGAAAGTGTTTCTAATGTGTTGAGAAGTGATATTTGTGTGAACCGCTTATAGGTATCCTACTATTAGGAAAGGGAGTTGGTTTCTTTTGCTCGATTTGTTCCATCAGACCAGTGTTCTTTTTTTCCCAATTCTGTGATGTTTGATTAAATGGAGATCATCTGAAGGTTCATTTTGCCAGATTTGACAGTATTCAAAATATCAAAGTAGAAAATCTTAAGCGCCCTTTCATATTGTAGTCAATTGTGGCAATTTTGGACGCTTTTTATTAAAAATTTCGTTTCTTGCCCAATCTTTCTCAGAATAACAGGGAATTTTAACAGAATTGTTTTTCGCAAAATGGCAAAAACTTGCCACAGAAGAAACCACTGCTTAAAACTCTCAAACCATAGGCAAAGCTCATTGAGATGCTCTCCCAAACCACCAGAAAGCCCTCACTCAGTAGAGGTGATTTTGTAGTGTTTAGACTTACAATGCAGAGGTTAGTGAAACTTGAATATTTCCATACCTAAAAAACAAATCAAAAAAAAAAGAAATTAAGATTTTGGGGAAATGGCAAGTCCCATTGGAAATGAGTAATGAGTCCCGGTGCACTGAGGTGGATTTTTTACTTTACAGACCTTTGGTGGGGGTGGAGTTATTGAATTTTCAGTAATGATGCTTTACAATATGTGCTCAATGACACAGGCAACACTGATTGCTATTATAATAGCATTTTGATATTTCACTGGCATTTCATCAGCAAGATTGGTAAGGACAGAAGAGATGGAACTTAGGTTCAATACTGTTGCAGGAGCAAGGAGCGACTGAACTATGTACACATCTCTTGTCAAGATTGCAGAGGGAAAACTGCTCTGATGTCATTTTGAAGGTAATGGTTGCTTGAGTCAGTTACAAAACAAACCAAAACAAACATGACAAGAATTTGCAGAGCCCTAACTTTTGAAATGTTAGGGTTTGCAGTCACCTTGAGAGTGTTGCTCATGAAGTACCAGACAATCATGACCTTCAGTTGTTGAATAGCAGCTTCCATTACTCTCCCTCTGACTTCATCAGCTCCTTACACTGGATGTCATTTTCTTAGTATATAATAATATGCACAAGACTTGGCACAAAACCATTGTACAAACACTGCATCTTGAGTTTCTGTTGCATTTCCAGAAGGAACACAAAGACATGACATCGGTTAGCACTCTAGTAACAAAACCACACACTTAAAGAGAAACTGGGAGACAATTTGAACAAAAGACAAAAAGGTGAGAGATTGATCATGAAATGCTACAGAAAAAGCACAGCAAAAACTTTCACTTATTCTAGATTAGTGCTTGCATGCAGCTTCAAGATCACAGGTAAAAAGAACTGTTTAGTCTCAAGCATGCACATGAAATCCTGATTGGACTTCCCATTACTGTGATGAGGAGGAAGAGTCTTGTAATGGAAAAAAGGGGAGAGACATATAAGAGTAGGTTGGAGCCAAAGTTTGTCCATGAATGCAGGTGTTCCTCCACTTTTCTAGTACTTATAGTCCTTCACATGAAGACTTTCAGTTCCAACACCTGCTGCTCCTGCACTGCCACCATACTTGCCAAGGGTAGCCTCTGAGTTGGCTTTAGCACGGACATACAGAGCCTTTTGTGCAGCTTCTACATTCTCCTTCTTTCCTGCCCATGTCTTGAGAACAGTTGCTTGCAAAGCACGACCAAAGGAGAATGAAAGTGTCCATGGCTTGATAGTGTTGAGGGCATTCATCGCATTCAGATTCAAAGTTGCTTCCTCTTCACTCTGGCCTCCAGAAAGGAAGACAATGCCAGGGACAGCTGGGGGAACAGTCCTCTGAAGAGCCCGAACAGTGAACTTGGCAATTTCTTCAGCAGACACTTTGGGAGCATCAGACCCTGGTGTGACCATGTTAGGTTTCAATAGGGTTCCCTCCAAAAGAACTTTCTGATCATTCAGCGCCTTGTAGCATGCAGCCAACACCCTTTCAGTGACATCAGCACACTTCTCAATGGAGTGACTGCCATCAACAAGAATCTCAGGCTCAACAATTGGTACCAGCCTGCAGGCACAAGATGTCAAAAAGGCTTCTCAGTCCCACAAAGCAACCACAGTCATCACATGTGACACTATAGGGAAAAGCCTCAAGTAAAGCTTCAGTTCTGTCTGTTAACATCTTCTGCTCTGTCTAAATTCATAGGTCACAATGATGAGAATCAAATTTCCAACCAGTGCACATATCACATGAATAGGTATAATATTTCAGCAAAGAAAAACAGCCATTCACTAACTAGTATTTCATCTGCCAAAAAACTCCGACAAAGCCCCTATGCAGGTGCAGGTGTGAACACTTTGACTAAACAGCATTCTAGTGTGGTATGCTGAACATGACTAACAGCATATTGAATGATAGAAGCAGCAAGACAAGCAATTGTGAGTGGCCTGTAATCTCTTACAGCCTGATTCTCCCTCAGCTACGTATGGATCACAGACAGATATCCATGCTCAAAGACAAAGAGACGTCCAAAATGCAAGGAACAGAACCAGAGAAAGTCAAAGATAGTAGATATGGTGACAAGATCAATGAAACATTCAGTGAGTGAGTGAGTGAGTGAGTGAGACATTGTGGGTTCTGGGTTTCCTCACCTGTACTTGAAGAACACATAAGGGAAAGCAAACAACTGCAGACACCCAATTTCAAAGCAGGGTAGGCAGAAGAACCCAATCAAAAGGCAAGGACATAATTAGAATTTCTCACCCATTCTCTTGGCAGATGATGGCATAGCGAGCCAGGCCCTGTGCATTCTGCTGAATAGCAAGCTCAGAGGGCTCAGTGACACCAATCTTCAAAACGGCTCGCCATTTAGCAAACCGAGCACCAGCCTGATAGTATTGCTGGCAGCGCTGAGCAAGACCATCGTGGCCTTGGGTGGTGGTCTCTCCATTAGTTCCAGCTAGATCGACAGTGCCTTTGTCGACCTTAATGCCGGGGACCACTCCTCCTTCCTTGAGGACCTCCACGAAAGGCTTCCCTTCCAATGTCTTCTGGTACAGAGTTTCCTCAAACAGAATCACTCCACTCAGGTATTGGGACACATCGGGAGCTGTAAAGAGCAGCTCTCTCAACGCCTGTCTGTTGGACTCCACATTCTCCACCTTGATGCTGGCAAGGCGTTTCCCGATCGTTCCTGTGCTCTCGTCAGCCGCTAGAATGCCCTTCCCGGGAGTTGCGACATACTTTGCTGTAGCAATGAGCTCCTCAGCGTACTTGCCCGTGTAAGCTGACATCTTGCCTTCCTCTCTAAAAGTACGCGGACGTCGATGTATTTACTTGCTGAGCTTTTCAGATCCGAACCTCTGCAAAGCAAAAGCGGGTGAGCAAATGCCACAAGACATCAGTAGCACGTATTGAGAAAGAGATCCCAGGCCACAGATGCAGATACAACAGTATTGGACTCAGGCATGCATCTCGATCCGTCCGGGAGAAGACCGGCCGGATGAAACGATTCCGGCAAGCGTAATCCATCTTCAGTCCATCAGCCATGAATCCAGCATGATGCAAAAGCAGGAGATGAAAAAACCAAGGGTTAGTTCATCCTCATTCCTTTCCAATTCGATCAAAATCAAAGAAAATCAGGGTGGCAAGCTCTAGATCTTTTGCTCTGAAATGCTCCAATCTCTCTACAAGATTGCGCTTGCTACTACAAATGTAAAACCTGGACCATAGTACTGCCTGAAACCCTGACGAGCTCTGGTCCAGGTTCCTCAAGAAAAACCTGGATCAGTGCCACGACACCGATCGGTTTGGAAGCCGCCAATACTGGAGTAGGAATAGCATGTCACTAGCGGCAGACATGATCACAATGCAACGGAAAGAACACGAGATAAAACAAACCATAACAAACGTGAGTGAAAAAAACACACAGTTGCCACTAGTCTTCAGACTAAAACTCTCAAGACGTCGGATGTCTGTCCGCCGCTGCTACGCAGCGCGACTGAAATATCAACCAAATACAAGTATCTAATATCAGTCTAACTTTCTTCGCTTTGGTGATCATGAGCCAAAGACAAGAGAGCAGAATAGAATCTCAATATTCACCTTCCGTGTGAAGACGAAGAAACATCCACCGCACTTCAGAAACCAAAAAGTTCGCTACTCGCAAGAGCTCTCAAGACTGATGGAAAAAGGGACCTAGACTTCTCTCAATAGCAAAAAAAAATGATGAATCCAGAAAGAAAAAAGCTTGTACATAAAACCACCGAAACGGATCTCGTTTTTAGAAGAATGAATACAACAAGAGCACGGATTAAGAGAAGAAGATATTATATAACTCGCATTTTTGAGGTTCCAACAATCTTTGTGAAAAGCTCTTACAGTGATCTTCCGTCGTGTGATAGATCTCCTTCGGTTTTTGCGCCGCAACGACGACAATCTCCCCCTCGTCTTCCTCGTCTTCTTCTTCCTCTTCTTCGTCGTCGTCGTCTTCTCCTTCCCCACGCACCGCAGTGCAGGGAGCCAGCTCCCCAGTACCGGATGTGGCCGGTTTCCTGTCACCGGTAACACTGGCTCCACCGGTTCCGCGGATGGCGGTCCGCTGGGAGCTTATCCGGATCGAGGTCCCAAGTACAGATCTCAAATTAACGTCTTCGTTTCCATAATCAGTTTTTCTCCCTTTTTTTCTTTTCTTCTTATTAAGTAGTTCCATAATTTGGTGAAGAGATAATTATGAATTAGCTTGTGAACTATTTGAATTAGGTTAAAGAAATTTTCCAATCCTTGATCTAGGGAATGTTTCCATTAGTGAAAAGAAAATTCCTAATTACCTAGTGAACCATTTGAATTAGGCTAAAGAGATTTTCTGATCCTTGATCTAGGTATTGTTTCCATTAGTGAAAAGGGAAATTCCTAATTAGCTAGTGTACCATTAGAATTAGGCTAAACAAATTTTGCCAATCCTTGATGATCTAGGTAATATTTTCAGTAGTGAAGAGAGAATCCCTAATTGAGATTTTCCAATCCTTGATCTAGGTATTGTTTCCAATAGTGAAAAGGGAAATTCCTAATTACCTAGTGAACCATTCAAATTAGGCTAAAGAAATTTTCCAATCCTTGATGATCTAGGTAACATTTTCATTAGTGAAGAGAAAATCCCTAATTAGTGGACCATTTTGTTAAAATTGGTTTAGGCTATGAATTTTCCTAATCTTTTTGCATTTTGAAAAACATGGTATTCTTCTGGTATCAAGATTTCTTTTTTCTATCAATTTTGTGATGTAGCCATAGTAGCAACCATCCACAAGAGGAAAGAGCCAATTTGGGTTACAGTTCAGAGAGGACAAGCATTTTATTTTTCTGGCGAGCAACGGCAATCTGCTAAAATCTTCTCTGGGATCATCCCTAAATCTCTTGTGAGATGCTCATTGCCCATGCTGGCTCACAAAATGAAAAAGAAAACACTGGAGAGGATAGTAAACATGTTTTATAATCTCGCTATGTTTTGGCAATCTCCAAGAGACCCTAGTGAGTGTCTCAATATGGCAACTTCCATAGTTTTCTCCTCGGAATGGGGCAATCTGAAAGGCATCTAAGAAAAATCTTGCAACAGTTCAAAAAACAACAATGTGTCACATAGATGCAAAATTTGGCACCAAAAAAAAATGGTGGGTTGGTATATTCGTTTCTTCGTTTATTACCGGGGAATGGAGGGGAATGGGTTGGGGACCACTTGGGTGGAAAGTTGTATTCTTGCTGACGGTGCATAATTGGATGACTTGACAAAGATCCCCGCTATAAACTAATTTCTTAGTTATAGAAGATGGCACCTTACCCAGCCGAATTCAACCAGCTCACCAAGAGGATGATGGCATTTGGCACGTTGCAAGTGAAGGTTATGTTGGCATGAGTGAGGGGGATTAAGGTTCGTAATGAGCTTTTCCCTTACTCTGATCTTTTAACAAGTGTTGTGAAGGTATCCGGTTTGAAGGGTAAAAACCGACGGTTTTAGGGTCAACTTCTTGTAACTCGGACTTGAGTTGACATCAACTTGGTGGAATCAGCACAAGAACCAGACCATGGAAAAAATGTTTTGCTAAATCTGGAACCAGAACAGTGAAAAACAAAAAAAAACAAAAAAAGAATAAAGATATATACGTTAAAAAGTTGACTTTTTTCAAAAGTTAATAAATAGATTGAATTTTATAATTAATTATTAATTTTAATTAGTTGTTCAACTCGATATTTACGTAGACCTGTATTTTAATTTGTTGTGAAATTTTGTTCTTGCATCTTTAGCATTGGGGAATGTGTAGTGTGTACATCAAACCCAACCGGGTTCAAAAATTGAGTTCAAAAAGGAATAACCAGACGACAACATTGCTTTTACCACAACTATGTACGATACAATTCTTCAATCCCCAATGATACCCTATGATGCATGGCCGTCATTTTTTGGGAACTCCCCATCTATTGAGTCCGACCTTCCCTGACCTTTGGTATCATCATTCTTTATACACATTGTACCTGTCATTGTGGTTCAAATATTTAATTATCTCCAAAATGGTCGATGGAGAAAAAGAAATTGACACTAGTCCCCACCAAACACACGCATAGTTGAGGTCATTGCCACAAATCCCAGACAAAAACTCTCATTAGTGACCTCAAAACCTTGTGAGGTGTGCGGTTCATAGATATTGTACCTGTGATTGAGGTTCAAAGGTTTAATAATCCCCACAGAGATGGATCAAGAAAACAAAATTGACACAATCCCAGAGGAAAATTTGGGGTAGTCGAGGTCATTGACACAATCCCAGCCCAAAGCTCTGGTGGTTGGTAACTCCAAAAGGTCTTGATTGGGCCAGAATTAAGTAGAGTTGGTCTAGTATCAACTTTTGAACCTACCAGCCTTTCCTGGTATCAGATTTTATTTTATTTTCATACCAGGCAGGTACTGGTATTGGGTTTTTGATACTGGTCCATGCTTGTGGTGGATCCAAGATTTTGTTTTGGCGGGTATGAAGTAAGAGCACCTCCACCGGTGCTCAGTATGTCACTCTGGATAATAAAATTAAATGTCTAAGTATAGCTTTCTTTTTTTTGCAACCCCACCAATAAAACTGTAACTGGAATTGCATATATAGCAAACCACTAATAGCAAACCACCTAGACCAATCATTATGAACGACCAATCAAAAATATTGAGCTGCAGTTAGGTCCGATTTATTTCCTTTTTGGAGGTGCACAACTGTGTTGCGGCTTACCAGCCACTGCAAGCTGCACGAATTTCGTGCAGAAAAACGAATTTCCTGAGATTAACCGGCACACTTTGACTTTTTTACAATAAATTTTATTGACTGGAGTCACATACTGAGCACCGGTGTAGATGCCCTAAGTATATACCTGATATTGAGATCCATATAGAATTGATACAAGGCTGGTTTTACCTCATGTCCCTACCAGGCTGGTATTGCTGAAAATACCAGACTGGTAGGGTCCTTCCTACCAGTGTTGATAAGGTGATGGCAGTGTTGATAGCTCTGACAGGCCTATATACCAGACCACCATTTGGATGAACCAACAGGCACCAGCACAGCAAGAGGAATGGATGGTGGATGAACATGAAAGTCATTTTCCATTGGGTTCAAGATCCCTAGCTAACCACGGTGGTTAGTTCAGTTTCTGTTTTTTTTAATTACATAGGCACTAGTAAACCACTAGCCTTTAGCTAGCAAACTAACTTAGGGCCACTATCGATGAGGGTCCAATGAAATAGAGCAATCCTATTGGATGAGAGCCATAAATTGGACCCCATGACCTTTAGATGAGAGTCCAAGACCAAAAAGTGGCATATCAAGGCTAAACCTACATGGCACCATTTTTGAAGGGAAAATCAATTGTTTTGAACCAAAACAAAAGAGCTAAAAGGAGAGCTCATGATTTGAAGAACCAAGATGCAAGCTAGGGTTCAAGGCAAGGTCCAACTCAAGGAGTCAAATTTGCTTCAAATGAGTCCAAATAGGTCCCAGCAATTTGGACACAGGACCCCATCTAAAGTGGGCCTTACTAAACACTTAGTGTTTTCCTACCCACCTACCTACCTACCTCACCTATCTTTTACACTGCAGGTTATGAAGCAGGAAAATCCATGTCAACTCAGCTGGAGTTCATCCACAGCTGAGTCACAATGGTGCACTGATGGCCGTTGGATCAGTCAAACCCTAAAGATGTACTAGAAATAGCCTGTATCACCAGGACAGTCGTATGCAACGTAACTTGAACTTTTTTTATTTTATTTTCTAATTGTGAAATTTTGATATTTTTCGAGTTATGGCTATCAGACCCCATTGTTCCACTTATTTTGGCAAAACAATCTCAATACAATTTTTGATTACCTCTGGCAGGAACCTATTCAACTGTATTTTGATATTCCTTGGAAATTTGTATTTCTCCCCCCCACCTCCCAAACTCCCCTATACAGTCATTATATTGCTCGGCTTTATGAAACAATTTACCAAATCCAGAGGGCAGGGTCCTTGAAACTCTTGAGGAAGTGTGAAATTCAGGTGTCCAGGAAATTTTTTTATTTTTTCCTGATTTAAGATTTTTTTTTAAATGTGAGGTTCTATGACTCAATAGCAAGCTCATGATTTCTTTGCACACACACACAAGTTCTAATCAAAAAACTTAATATGCTTTGAAAATGCACTGTATTGATTCAAATAAAATGAATGGGTTTTGAACTGAAAGTATTTTCATTTCTTGTGGAAAATTAATCAATAAAAAACCAAAAAACACTTCAAAATATTATTGTTCCAAATTATCTCCAATAAGTGACAACCAAAACATGTATCCCTTAGAAAATTGTCTACCTGGAATCTTTTCCATACTCGTCTACCAACTTTGGCTTGTTAATGCAAGTTTGCAACATATTAATCTTGGGTATTAATCTCGGCATGAAAACAAGGAAGAACACTGAATGGAGATGTGGTGGTGTTTTATGGCGTTGAAATCTTTGTGTCGTTTTCTTCTATTTGGAATGCGTGTGTTGCTAATGGACACAGGATGACTATGTGGCAAGGGAACTGTCAAATGAAATGCAGTCGGCAGAAATCTCATGGTGGAGTGACAAAAGGATGAGCAACAAAGCAAATAAGTAGTGTGGTTTTGGTTTTTCTTGAGAAGAGTAGAGGTTTTTGAAAAAGTGGGATTAGATTTCTGTGTCCAACAGAGGTACACGAAAATTCGTTGCGCAATGTACTTGGGGAGGCAGAAATTCAATCTAAGGGTTGGTTTTGATGGTTGATAAGGGGGATGATGAAAAGTTTAGAAGTCTCGAAAACGGCCAGAAATCCTTCTCAAAGTGTGTGTTTTGGGTTGATTTGTATGTGGGTGTTATTGGCTTGCATTTCATGAAAAAGTACCCTGATTGTTGGGAACTCCGAAAAATTGCAACAATCCATTAAAGTTACAAGGTGGATCATGTGAAGGAAGGTTGTGGTTTTTTGTAAGATGTGTGGAGCAATCATTGGGGGAATTGATATGTGTTGTTTTCCTATTTTCATGTTTTGTCAAGTTGAAGGATGGTGTTAGGAACACCGGATTATGTGATATGTCTAGGATGAGGGATCTATGTTACCAAATGTAAATAGGAACTTGAATTCCTGTGGAAGTCCAATATGGTTTTGGGTTTGTGTGGTCTCAAGAATTTAAGAAGAAAAAGGAAGGCCAGTGGGCTCAAGAGAGAGAGATCAAAGCAATTTGACCCCTTAGAAACCTCAAGCCTTTTTTTAATGAAGAAGGAAATGACTTAGGTGGTTACAAGATAGAACTTAGGTGGCCACAAGCTCATGCCAGTGGGTGACTTTAAAAATGTATTTACCATGCAATATAAGTGTGCTATGTGTTCTAATTATCATGTGCCCTAGTTTTTTGTCACAAGGTAACTTATGCCTCTCACTTGCACATCTTTGTGTACACAAGTAGGCTCCATGGATCTAACAATATGGAATCCACGCTAAAGTAGGTTTTAGGAAAACCTAATGGAAGGCAATCCCAAGGTAAGAGTTGTAAGAAAACTCTTACTTTTGGATTGCCTTCCTTTGCGTAGTCTTGTTTTTAAAAGAATGAAAGAGTTTGGAACCAAAACAAAAGAGCTTAGAATTCAATGTTGTGGCAAAAAGGTACCTTCCTACCCAAACTTCAACTTTGATGTAGGTTGTCCCAAGAAAGACAAATTGTTTTCACCAATTGAAGTTGTTGGTCTCTAATTTAGTTGCCCTCCATGTTGTTGCAACTATTGTCCAATGAATATTTACAAATATATATATATAAGAATTACAGTCTTTTACATTCAAACAAGAATTAGTTACATTTGCAAGTAAAAAATAAATGCAAAAAAATAAAAAATGCACCAAAAAAATTCACAATGCAATAACTCTCCTTGAATTTATTATTTTTAATATTCCAAATATCAAAGGTACACATCTTTTTCACAATACCTTCTATAACTCCAAAAGGACCCCAAAAGATAATGTGAAACCCCATAAGATTCCCCACCACCCATTAATTGTAAGACCGCTTCATCCTTTATTACAAATTAGAGAACTTATATAAATCTTTTGACAAACCCCTAGGTAATGGCTAGCCATTTGGCAACCACCCTATCCTTAAAAATTAACTAACTCAATAATGTTAACCCTTAATAACAAGAAAAAAATAAGTCTACATCTATCACTAATAATTAGAGAAATTAATTTAGGAAGCCCTCTAGCTTACATAGATAGAAAACGTACCCATTAACATCCAAGCATATAGAGATGTTTAATTTTTTAGGCTTATAACATACAATTTTATTATGCAAATAAGCTACTTACAACATTGTCAAATAGAACAAACTAACTACTAAATTCTAATAGTGAACACCTTGCAAGGGATTTGAACATTAGTCACCAAGACCTTGTCCATTGTAGCACAAGGTACCTACCAATAAGTTAATAAAAATATAGGATCAAACTTTACATTTCATAACATAATTGTGTTTTGTGAGAATTGTAATTAGTTATTGTTGAATGAAGAATTTCCATCTTTACATCCAAGTTACATTTGCCAACAAACCTAACAACAAAATGATGAACAAAAATTGTGAGAAAAATGTTGTAGCCTGTAAAAGCATAACATACTAGCCTACCATGTGTATGTAGAAAAATATATTTAAAAAAAACCTACATGTCACACCCAAAACTTTAAACTTGCATTGTACCAATGTAGCTCAACAACAATTTACAAATTACAACATCACAAACAATTACAACCAAAAACATCAAAACCAAACTGCAATTAAAATATTAAAAATTATTCATTAATTCCTACTCTAACCTTGTCTTCATCATTCCAATTTATAATAGTAACTTGGAAAGGGAAAAAGTTTTTAATGAATAAAAAATCATGTGTAAACATTTGTATAACAATGTTCAAATGCCCCACCAAATGATTATAAAATTGTAACTTCATATATGTCAACGTGGATAATGTCTTTTCATCTTCAATGTTGTTAATGATTTGGACAATGGCCAATTCAACAAGTTTCATGAACTCAAAAAGATGAACAACAAAAAAAATGTTTATGACAAGCTAATGCCACAACTTAATGACTTGGTTTTCATCTTTATGTTTTTTCATTGCCTTAGAAGTTTGCATCTTCATAATCACCTTGAAAAGGGAGATTTGTAGATCCAAAATCTCCTTTTAAATTGGCTCAAAAACACATGAACTAAATGTACCAAGTTGCTTGGAATGAGCAATAATGTCATTTGCTTAAATGAATTGGAAAGGTTCACTCATAATCTAGTTACAACTAGTATTATGGGTAAATAACCCCAAGTGCATTCATAAGCTCATGATTCGAAAACCTATGTTCCAATTCAATGACCAACAAATCACATGCAACAATGCATTGTGTTTTCACAACTTTGTTAGCCACTTCAAAATCATCACAAGTAATTATAAAATTAACAGTGTTTAAGAGATGAATAGAATGGACCATATGGGATTGTCCCTTAATCTGAAAAACCAATTGCTTTGTGCCATCATTCAAGTTGATTACCTAATCTTGAGCAATTTTACAAAACATGTTTACAACCATGTCTATGAATTCCAAAAAAATCTCAACTTAAAACAAGCTGTTCAAATTGATGTATATTTTGTACATATCTCCTTAGCAAATTTTAATAGGTATTATATAATCATACATGAAAACATATTTGCTTTGTGAAAACTTCATCAAGCCATTTAAAAATTCCAACATAAGCAAAATACATGGCAAGCCCAGGATCATGTCAATGTCACATAGATTCAGTAAATTTGCCTTGGCTAACTCTGTAAAACCACTATCAACTGCCATCTTTGCAATTAATCTTATAATTTTTCCTAACCTATTTCAAAGTTGCAACATGTTGATCCACCTTGATTTCACATTTTGAAAAAACTTTTAAACCTTATGCTTCCACAATTTTAACAAGTTTTTGAATTCAAGATGGTGTTTGGGGAAATTAGAAAGATTCCTATAAATTGATTAAAAGACGTTTTCCAATTTGGAAACCAAAGGTATTATGGGCAAGTTTTGCATTACAATGTTTATTTTATGTGCCATGTAATGGATCCCAATGGTTGAAAGCACTTGTTTAGTCTTCATTAAAATGTAATTTTACATATGACCCCATGAAATGTGGAGGCACCATCAACCCCGAGACACCATCAACCCCAAGAAACATAATGCATTAGACAACATAATTTTTAGACAAGCCACCAAACTCATCAAAGTAACAAAAATTATAACTTTTTGATGTTAAAAATAATCCCACCTTCAACAAGCTATCCAAACATGAACAAAATAAACATTCATTTCTAACTTGCCATCCCATAATAATGGATTGAAATCTAACTTTAATTATCCATTGTTGTCAAATCATCTATTGAAATGGAAAGAAAGCTTGAAACCAAAATAGCCTCCTTAATGGCACTTAACACCACATTGTTTATGATTTCAACAATTTCTTAACCTACATAATCATTCCAATGCTTGGCCAACTAGTTAAGCACTTTGACAAAGGCAAACAATTATTGCATTTGCTCATAATTAGTCATGGGCATACCTTAAAAAAGAAAAAGGAAAACTAATACAATTTGAACAATTTTTTACCTTCTTTCTACCACAACAATTACAAAACCCTATTATATATACTACAAATTGTCTCCCCCCTGGCCACATACCAAGCATTTATTGAACACAAGTTGATTTTTCTTCAAAATGTAGTACTCCCCCACAACCACACTTGCCATTACAATTAATAGCCTTTTTTTATCAACATGTTTCCATAATGAATCCAATTTTAATACAAGAAGTTTTTCACACCCTTCAATCATTGTGTAAATTTTTCATTTCACATAATTCACCTTCCAATTAACACTCATAATAGATTATATCCAAAACAATTTAATAACCCAAGTGTTTTAAATTTGATAATTCAAATTTTCATTAACCTTCTTCCATTTCTTACATGCTTCCATGTCAAGGTTGAATCCATGATCATATAGTTGACCTCATGGCTTTGGTTGGAACTTGGAACTAGCACCAAGGATAAGAACCAAAAAAACACAATTATAAAAAAACCTATGCTTGAAATCATTGGGGATTTCTATAAGCAACATGGACAAAAAGGAATTCACTACAAGCTACAAGTAGACAACAAGTTATAAGCACACAATAATTGTAAGCATAGGTGACAAGCTATAAATGCACAAACTACAAGCACACAAATTGCAAATGCATAATAAACTCTAAGCACATGTGACAAGTAACAAGTTGTAAGTGTGAAAACACATAGCAAGCCTACACACACACATGATAATATTAATTGAATGTGACAACTTCAAATAGCATGGTACACATGAACTTCTATTAAACCCTAAATTCTAAACTTAATTGTGTGTAAGAAAATTTACAAAAAGGTGTTTGTTACACAATTGTCATTCAACCCTAAACCCAAAACTCAATTGTGTGCAAAAAAATCAACAAAAAGGGCTTAAGCTTTGATCCTTATTAAGTGTTTGAAGATGAATTAATCATTACAATTGCAATTGACAAGCAACTATCATTTGAAAAACCAACACGCACAACCCACTAATGACAAACCATAGGCATGAAAAATTGCAACAAGCAACAAAGCCTTGACAAACAACAAATGTAAGAAATTTGTGACAACTTTTTACCTACAACTACCAAAACAAAAAAATAATCAAGAAACTAAGATGCAACAAAAAAATGAATTGTGTAAAAATAACTTATTAATGACAAAAACATGTTTTAAATGTCATCAATGCCCTCAAACTAAGCCATCAACAATCGATCATTGATTCTCTCAATAAAGTTGAAAACTCAAAAGCAATTCCAATTCCCAATGGATGATTCCAACCTACTAACTTGTTCCAACCAATGGTCACATTACAATATGCACTATGTATTGTGCATAGTTGCAAAATTCAAAACAACTCAGTGTTCACTCAAGGTAGTAACTCCCAATTCCAAAAACTCAAGCAACATTGAACAAACTAAGTTATAATTTCTAACATTCACAAAAACATTCAAGGATTGATCTTTAGGAATGTTGCTTGTATAACTTATAAAATCCCTTTCATTGTGAATTTGAATCATTGTGGCAATGGCTTGTCGAAGCATGTAAGAAATGTAATAGAAAGGAAAAAATTGAAAATGAAAGTTCCATTCTAAGTCCCAATGTTAAGATCCAACAAAACCTAAAGTTAGCTAAAATGGCAAACCTTACACCTAAAGTGGACCAATTTGGTTCACATATTTTGAAAGGAAGTGCCATATGATAGCAACATGTGTTAGCCTTGGATGAACACCCTTGTAGATATTAAGTTCTTTAGTTCACAATTTGACAAATATAACATAATTTTTTGCCTTTTTTTCAAGTTTAAGGGTAGTAGCCCCCTTATGATGTGTAGGGATTTAATGAAAATTTACGAATAAAAAAAACATGTGGGAAATTTTTGATTTCAAATTAAATATTAAAAATCATAATTGTAATTTCCAACCATCCTTAGTTTGTGTTTTACTCTTATGACCTAAAATGGGGTGTTAATATATAATTATATTGGTAGAAGAATAAGATTTTTTAACCTCTAAATGTTTGGAATTGTTTAAACGTTACCTTATAATATAATTTATCATAGTATGAAAAATGTCTTCCATGATGCATCTAAAATCAACCAAGGAATTGCATATGGATCACATATAAGAAATGTTGTTATTACCTCAACAATGAACTTGTAACAACAAAATAATTATTAGGAGTTACAATTGTAAATAATAATATTATGGCTTAGGGTAATAATATGGATAAAAACGAGGAATAAAATAATGAACTTCATGGGCCTACAATGAGAATATTTTGACTAGGGGAATAAAGGTTGATTATGAATAATTTAGATAACTATTTCCGGTTGGTAATAATGGAGGTCAAGAATGTAGACTTGACCAAATCCTAAAATCCAAATAATGTGAAACCTATCCATAAAAGATGAAAAGTTATAAGTGACACATGACGATTGACATGATACATGGGGAATATATGTAGATGAATGTGATTAACTATTCATCCACTTCTTTCCTTCAAGTACATAAGGGGTAATGATTGGAACTTTAAACTCATAATTTGCATTCAATAATTTTGTGTTGTTAGTTGTTCTCAAGATTTGTAGAAATATCATATATGAATAGGAAGCTTTGAATAAATAAAATGTGTATATTATTGTGAAGATCATTTGTGGAAACTTTATAGTCTTTGGTGAATGATCTCTCATATAAGAGTATTTTTAGGTGCATATGACGAACTCCCTTGGGGTGTAATTCTCACATAAAAATTTGACTTTAGATGTGTGAGTGATCCTATGTGAAAAGAGTGTAAGGTCTCATGTTGAGAATCATGTGAACAACAAATATTGCAAATGTTGTGTTGAAGTATATTTGATAATCTACCTATATGTTAGAAAGGATTAATAAAAAATTAACCCTCATAGTTTTGAACCTCCCTTAGGTTACAAACCCCTTCTTTTGTTTTTTGAATTTTTTGAAGTTTATGAAGAAGAAAGGTAGGTAACATCTTTTCTTGCTCTTCCTCCCTTTTTTTAATGATTTTTTTTAGTTTGTGAAAAAGAGAAATAATTGTAGATGAAGAAAGTACCTTACTTCCTTTTTCTTTTTCTTTTTTGAGTTCAAAAATAAGAAAAACCTCTATATAGAAAAGGAAAAAAGTTGTATTAAAAGAAGAATTAAAAATAAAATTAAAGTACCACCCTTCCCATTTCTCTAATTTTGTCTTCGGGATTTGTGAAGAAAAAGAAAAAATATCAAAAGAAAGAGCATCTGAGTTTTCTTCTCCTTCTCCTTTTTAAAAAAGACATTTTTTGGTTGGTTTGTGAGGGATAAGAAGAAGCAGCAACCAAAAGAAGAAGAGAGGTGCTTTCAAGCAGAAACCGACATTGGCCAGTTATTTCTTTCTTCTGGGTAGATTTTTTTGTTTTGGGGACCACATCAGGTATGAATGTTTTTAAAATTGAAAATTTCAACCCACTAGTTATGTGTAAGGATCAATCATCAAATGCCCACTTTGAGAATCAATGGTTATAGGGTAAGTAATAGGGTTTCCTTCTATTATTTTCTGGTTTTCTTGGTTCCTATGACAAACATGGTTTTTTCTTTTTTCGCCCAAGCAAATGGAAAGAATCCATTGCAAAGAGAATGAACCAAAGACAACATTGGCAGTGGGGGGGGGGAACCAGCTCCCTACACATCGTCGCAAAGGTACCAAACTATGATAAACATGCTTAGAGTTTTAGGATTCATAGGTACCTGGAAGAAATTCCAATCATCCACATTACCCTCAACCCTAAACCTTAAACCCAGCCCATAATGGTCACTCTGGTTCTTGGAATGATATGTACCAGATGGGTAGGATATCTAAAGGTTTTGAAAAACAATCAATAACCAACTGGTAGGTTATCAATACCTCAGTTGATAACTGGGTGTTTTCTCAATAAAGAGCCAACACTAGTAGAAACCCCCTCTTCCTCCATTCAAAGGTGCACCATTCAGCTGCTTTGCTTTGCTTCCTGTTTTTCTGGATGTGTAGCTCATGGATCACGGTTTTGGATTTGCAACAGTCCAGGAAAGCTTACAGGAGAATGTGGATTCAGTTGCTGTGTCAGGAGACATGGAGCTCAAGGAAGCCAACAAAGACACCTGGACTGAGGAGGCAGTTCCACGGAGAGGATGGCAGTGGGGGAAGCACAGGGAGCAGTAGCAGAAGAAGCTCAAGGGTGTCAAAAGAAGTAGACAATAGAGTTTCACCAGAATCCCACCCTCTTAGAAAAGCTCCATCAACAGAGGGATGACCAGACACAGATGGACAGGCACATATGAAGCACATCTGTGGGACAGGAGGCCTTGGAAAAAGTCGAAGAAGGAAGGGGAAGCAAGTCTATCTAACTGGGTGCTTTTAATGATGAACAACCAGCATTTAGAGCTCAAGACTTGGCTGCCCTCAAGTACTGGAGGACCCAGGAACTCTGATCAACTTCCCTGTCAATTATTACTCCAAAGAAGTGGACGAAATGCAACCAGTGGATATCCAGGGAAGAACATCTTGCTTCCCCGAGAAGAAAAAGCAGTGGCTTTTTGAGGGGCCTGCTAAAGTACAGAGGAATTGCAAAGCACTGTTCCAGTGGCTCCATGGAAGCTCAGTAGTTTGTTGCATACTTAGCAATAAACATGATTACCTGTGCCTAAACTTCTTACCAACAACTTCTCTTCAACCCAAGGGGCATCTGAATCCTCAGGGGGAAAATTTGACCAAGCATGTGTGCACCCTGCAAAGAGCTGCACAATCAGATGGTTCAGCCCTTGTTTTGCTAGAGAATCCAGTGTTCAGATGTCCCCAGCAATGGCTCAGGAACTTTTTCTCCTAATCAAAGGCAAAAGGGACCTCCTGAAACTTAATCTCCTCGAGAGGAATCCCTGTACATGCCCTCTCATATCCCTAGATTTTGCAACATCAGATTGATCTTTGTTAGTTACAATCAGTTCAAGTTCTCTAAAATGTTGCTACTGTTTTGAAGTCATTTTCTATCGGCTCTGTGCTACTTACCAATTACAGGCGTTGTCCTCAATAGATGCCACTGCTACCAAAAATGTGTCTCGTAACTCACAAGACTCAAGATAGAATTGTAAACCTTGATCTAAACTTATGTCACTCTGAGGATCTCAGGAGCAATTCATCAACCAAAAACCTCAAGAGTCCAGTCAGCAAAGCAGCCTGCTCTCTGCCAGTAAGTTCTTGGGATGGTTGGCCTACATGATGAGACAAACCCTAGTACTGTTCAAGCCCCCAAACCTGACACAATTTCCCATAGAAAAATGGTCATCACCAAGATTGGCATCACCAGCTATCCGCTTGATTGCAACAATAGCAATCAAGAGAAGCAATGTTTGTTCATCTGAGACTGGAGGGTCATCTCACCAAGGTTTGTGTTTGAGGGATAGTGCTAAGCCTTTTTTCTATTGAAGCTTTCTTAAAAACAAGCATCACTCTCTTCCGAGTACCTACATATTTTATAAGGACGCTAAAGTCCTTTACTCCTGTCGCCTTCTTTGGACAAAGTTCCAACTACAATTTTACAAGGATCTCAAGATCTGCGTAGTGGGATGCAATACAGTAGACCGCCAACATACTCAGATAATTCTCAATAGCTCAGAGTTCAGTATGGTTCGTTACCTTGCTCAAAATTTCTTCATCAGTTTGCACTGTTGAGAGGTTGATCGATTCTGCGATTCCTTCTTGAAGATCCCCACTGTCTATTGCAAGTCATGACTGCATCTCTTCATTTGCAAGGGCCAAAAGATTGTGCACAATGCCAACCCATGAAGCGGCCTCCAAGATTTTAGGATTAGGGTTAGGGTTAGGGTTTGGGAAGGAGTACGAGACTTGTGAAGCTTTCTTTGCGCTGGAAGTGTGCAAAGCTCGGCATCAACAAGAGGAGTAGGTAGAATCAGAAGAGTTGTCGAACGCGAGATCAAGGGAGGAGAATAGATTGCAGAGAGCGGAGAGGAGCAAGAGAAGGGAGAGGAGGAGAAAAAGCAGGAGTAAACAAATAGTAAGGAATGCGGAAGCTCAAGTTCCATGAGCAGAAGCTGCTCAAGAAGGTCAACTTCCTGGAATGGAAGAAGGAGCGTGGGCAGCATGAGGCTCGCGTCATGCGCCGCTACCACATCACCGGCCGCGACGATTATTCCAAGTACGTGTGTGCATACCTCTTCTTCTTCCTTTTCCTTCGGTTTTATGTGTGTGTTTATCTCAAGGGTTGAAGCATAGCCAGGTGAGGTTTCTTTGTGAAACTCTCGACGAATTTCGTCCCTTGCCCTCCAGCAGCAAGAATCTGCAGCAACAGTTGGAGCATGCAGCCATAGTATGTTGAAGCTTTTAGTCAATACGACCAAGGGTGCGTGTGGAGAGCTGTCTAGGGTTTTCTTTTGGAAGTGCAAAAGGATAATCTTTTGATGTCGTGGTTGTGGGAATCCTTTCATTTTCTATGCTTTTCTGGTTTGGCAAGGAGATTATGCACTTGCAGTTGTGAATAGAATACCTCTGATATCATTGCAGTATTTTTGTTTTGTTCTGGTGACCATCTGGTTTTGCAATGGCATATGTGCATTGGACCAGTTGGAATTGTAAGCAAGGGAGGGGCATGTTTGGCACTTGTTGGAGTTCCTTCTCTTCCCTGTAGACTGCCTAAATGCTACTTGTATGGGAGCATGCTGAAAAATGAAATGAATCTTTACCTCACAAACTGGTTACCCCTTGAAAGAGGATACTCTTCGCCTTGTCAGTTATCTACATCTCTTGGGTGCTAGCCAACATATTGCATGAGTGAGCCTTCCCATTGCTTCCAGAAATGTGGCACAAACTTCAGGATGCAGATTTTTGTATGATTGTTTGTGCAAAATCTGAGCAGACTATTATGTTTCTATCTACAGTCACTGTCAGGGCACTGATGAAGTCAGTGGATAGTATTGGCAGCTTGTCACTGTCATTTATGATAATATTGATGGTCCAATACTTTGTGAGTGACATCCATAAGCTTTATGACTGCACTCATTCTTGTTGTATTTGTTTCAGATTTGCTGGAACAGACACAAAGGTTAGCTTCATATTTTTATTGTGGAGATTTCTCTGCAATCTTGTGGATATGTTTTCCAGTGGCTAAAGCAGAGATGGTTTGCTTAAGGATATGTCTTGGGTGCAGGAGGCCCAAACCACTACCCTCTATGTAGGCCTCTCTGTGCCTTGGGCTTAGATGCTTGCTTGCACGAGGCCAGGGTAAAATGAAATGACATGTTAAGAACCTATTTCTGTAAACCCTAAACCCTCACAAGCTTCTTGCAGCTTGAATAGAAATACTGATTGACTTTTTCAATTAGCTATGTCCTTTGAATGCTAGTTTGCTCTTCTTGTTGCTTCTGGAAATGCAACAGAAATTCAGGATACAGATTTTTGCTTAATTGTTTGTGAAGATAGTGAGCAGATGTTTCTACGCCACCATCAGGAGCTGAAGAGTCAGTCAGGAGCAATGGCAGCCAGTCACTGCCATTTATGATGAACGTGATGGTGTGGTGCTTTGGCAGACACACTCACAAGTTTGTGACCACACTTATTCTTGTCAGGTTTATTTTGGTTTTGGTGTTAACTGACGCTGTTTTTACCTTCAAAGTGTTGCTCTGGAGTTTTTTCTGCAATCCCATAGATAAATTTCCTTGTACTGAGTCAGGCTTCCTAGGTTGTGAAGTACATCTGAATGGTGCAACAGTAGTCTTCATCCCTTATGAATGTACATGGACACACAGGTACAACAAATTGTGTGGGATGGTGACCAAGCTGGTGAGCATCATCAAGAAGCTTGATCCCAAAGACCCCTTCCGCATCGAGATGACCGAGACCCTCTTAGAGAAGCTGTAAGTTTTTTCTGTTCACTTTCGATCTGAATCTCAAGGGTTTTTGGTATTAGCAGATTGTACAAACTCTATGTATGGATGAGGTGAAGGTCAATCTTGAATCACAGGTCATGTGAAGTTGTTCTGAGATTAGTGATAATCTGGATTAGTTTTGAGTATCTGATGAGTTCACTGTACAACACATATCTGAGATTGACAGGGAATTTGTTCATGGTTCTTAGGTACAACATGGGTGTGACACCATCCAAAAAGAGCCTGACTCTTTGTGACAAGTTGTCAGTGTCATCTTTCTGCAGGTAGAAGATCTCTGTCCTGTTGAAAATTTATCACAACTGTAACCATGCACAAGTATTGACTTCCAAATGTCTCTCTATTGGACACAGTGGCTGTATTGCTTCAGGAAGGGTTGTTTGAGTCTTCAAGACAATGATGTATCCCTCTTCTTATCCAGGTACTGGAGTTTAAGTGATAAAGTCCCAAGGGTTCTAAGCACCTAACTGTATGATCTGTATTATTGGCAGACGGAGACTAGCAGTGGTATTGGTAAGGCTCAATATGGCAGAAAACATGCGGGAGGCTGTGACATTTGTGGAGCAAGGCCGTATCCTATTGCATGTGATGTTTCTTGTTCTTTGCAAGTCACAACATTTTCTTCTGCCTATCTTCCAGGCTCTTGTCTCTGCTGGTGTTCCTATCTGCTGCTGCTATTCTCTGTCTCTTCATGCAATCCCTTCATCAGTTTTTTGTGCAGCTGAAGTGCATGCATGAAAGCATAGGCATTCTGGGGACTTGAAGGTTGAAATTTATTTGTATCTTCTGAAAATACTTGTGAACTTGACTGGCAATGCCACCAGATATTCGAGTGGGTCCGGATACAGTGACAGACCCGGCATTTTTGGTGACACGAAGCATGGAGGATTTTGTTACTTGGGTGGATACATCTAAGATCAAGCGCAAGGTGTTGCAGTACAATGATCGCCTTGATGATTACGACCTCCTCAACTAAGTGGTAGATTGCCAAAAGAGTTTTAAGCAGTTTTTTTCGCCTACACAATTGACTCTGACTTCTCATAAAGTGGAATACCAGTCTTCTGATAAGTTGCAGACTGGCTTGTCATAATGATTTTGCAAGCAGCCAGACTCATCAGTGACCATGACAGTGGTCACGTATGAGAAGATGGGTATTGAATGCAGCCCTTTTAGAAAGGCTAAGTTCTGTAAATTAATGTTTTATAGCAGGATTGCTAGATGTAATCCCAGGATTGTTTTTTTTGCACAACAGTCTTAGCTCCAAAAACCCACTGCACCATTCTTGTGCAAGGCTTTCTGAGGCATTTTGTGTTTGAGCCATATGAGTCTGAGTTTCACCAGCTGATGCTTCTCATGTGTTTTTTATTGTAAGAAGTTCAAAGTTCAACAACACAACACTGTTGCAAAGACAGCACACCACTTCAAGCACACCTATGTCTCAACATGAAGAGAGTATTTGGTGGATCTGGTGAACCATGCATCTGTCCACTGAGGTGTGGGGCTAAGCCAACTCACTTGCACCCCCACTGCATAGACATAGTTTCCTTGGTTGAACTTTGCCTCTCTGAGCAAACAGGCCTTTTTCAGAACATTATTAAGTTTAAGATGATTTTCATTGTTGAAATTGATGAAGAAGTGAATAGTTAGCTGGGCATTAAAAAAAATCTACGTAAATTGGAAATTGTAACTGGAACTCTGTATAGGAGCAAAGAAGACCAAGGCAATAAAGATTGGAAATTTAGTCATTTTGGGAAACAGGATCCTATGGACTATGACTTAGCATTTGAGAAGACAAATGACAAGTCAGGAAGGACCGATTTGGTCCTCCAGTTCCCCAAGTACTCCGAGGTGGGAGCAATGGCTTCAAAATCTGATGTACATGGGTTGTAGTTGTCATGGCATAAGATGTTATTTTAAAGGCTCCCTTTGGCTATTACCATGGAACTTACAATTGCTTGAAACTGGTGGGTGAGTTCATATCTCTTCCACTTCTACTGATGTGGCTTGTGTTGCTGGCTCAAGGACTTGTTACTCAATTAATTGAACTTCAGCTCCACACTGCTGCACACTACTAGCAATGATCAATTTTTTTTTCCCCTCTCTTCTTATGTTCTCATATGGTTTTCAATAGTTCATCATTATTATGTGTCAATGCCAAATTTAATTTGAATTAATATAAATATCATGAACATGAAAAGGTGCATGTTACTCCGCCTTTTCATACCCATGTTGGTGGGTAGGGAAAATGAGTGAGATAATTATTAGGAACAAAGTGAAATAATTGGGCTTGAAATAGTTGTTTTTAAAATTCGTCAAAGGATGGCCATGTAAAGTATTATGCAAAATCAATTGTCTAGGGACAAAATCCATATGCAAAATTATGCTGAATCTCTCACACATACTAGTTCTTCAAATTTTCATTTCACCGAAATTTGAATTTTTATTGAGGCATTGATAATATTAGTGGTGATCTCAAAAGAGACGATCCACACTGCACACTATTACCACCTACTAGGTATTTTTTTACATGTTTTTGAAGTCCATTGGGGTTTTGTATTGAAGAATAGTGATACCCATGATTGTAATTACATACGTGTTGAGTGGTTATTAGAATTTGCTACAAATACTTGTCAGTTATCAACTTGGGTATATCTTCAACTTACCCAACGGGCCAACGGGGTGAAAAAAAATCAAAAACCAGTTTTGTTGGTACATAACCTTGGTTCTCAAAAAGCTTGAATTTTTTTCAAAAACAACCTTTTTAATCACCAGTTCTTTGCTGGTTGTGATTTTTTCTCCCAAAAAAAAAAAACCCCTGGAATCAACTTTTTTCTCTTTTTTTTTTGAAAATTTTAAACAACTGGGAACTGCTGGTTATTTAAAAAGACTAAACAAATAAATTCACAACACTAGTATCAAAGCTTTCTCTTTGATATGATATTTACCCACAATAAAATGAGCCAAAAAGTACCAAAGAGAATTGAAGTATGCACAAATAAGCAATGAATGATATTCATCAAACCAATCCCTTAAGAAGCAAACATTATTAAATTTTCTACAATTTGTGTGGTTGGTTGTTTTTAGTGGTGTCATAACATAGCTACCATGAGTAGTGTATAGAAGAAGAGGTGATGATGGAGGCACAGACTCCACCTTCTTTCATTACCAACCACACCGCCCCCACCCTAACCCTTCCATTTTCCTCTTGGTCAGATAAGGGCAATTGGTCACACCCAGTTCACAGCCACCCAACTCTCCTCCAGTCCTGCCAATTGCAATGGCCAATGTAAGCTACAATGAACCAGCACCCACCAGCGCACCATCCATTGGATGCTCCTTATTACCCAGTTTTGGATGACCCTCAACTGAGTTAATAGTTGGTTTCACCTTGGTAACCAAGTCTGCAGGAAATAGGTCTCATGTATAGGTAGATAGGTAAGAAAATAGGTAACTACCATAGGTAACTACTAGGTACATGATGGTTTAGACATGGGTAACGGCTTTGTTTTTTTATTAGCTACCTACTAACAACTTAACAACTTGTTTGTGGGGTTGTTAGTAGGTAGGTAGAAAATAAAAGCAACTAGGTTAACCACCATAGTTATTAGATAGGGAAGTAACTGGAACCCAACAGAAAACCTGTTTCCTGACCACTTACCATTCATTCATCCTTCATGGTGCCCTGGTGGGTGCTGGTTCACTGTAGCCCCAAAGGAGAAGGCACCACACCATGCCCCGTAACTACTTTTGGGTACTTTCTAGGGCCTTTTTTTTTTTTTTTTTCTGGAAGTGGGGTTGGTGGCAGTCTTCCCATTAAAGGTTTTAGGGTTTAGGGTTTGGGTTTTCGTT
>Ga0116231_10003603_pt1 | contig 32063 bp, 22 predicted proteins | sample S1TSphgellanicum_2_FD_89695 | JGI IMG/M metagenome (GOLD analysis project Ga0116231, IMG submission 89695) | Host-associated microbial communities from peat moss isolated from Minnesota, USA - S1T2_Fd - Sphagnum magellanicum MG | ecosystem: Host-associated > Plants > Peat moss > Unclassified... | reverse complement strand
GGGGGGGGAAAGACCGGGCGGGGGAAGCTCGACAGGTGCATTATGCACCAGGTTCACACTAGTATTCTCAAATACAACTTAGTACCTAGTGATGCGCCCCCAAGTTCCTTGTTAGACCCAAAAAGGGTCCAACTATGCTAAAGAACGAAAATGGTTAGAACTTGGTGCTGCTCCTAGCTTCTAACACTAAAGGGGGTGAGAGGGGTGTGATGAAAACTCCGAGATTAGACTAGGAAAAGGGACAAGCTATTTAGTTATTCAGTCTTGCATCCAAAACCAACCAACAAGTTAGTTAAAACTCATTATGCACACTCTTGGTGTTGGGACAAGCCACGGGCAACCTTAAACTCACTCGACTCACCACGGCCCAGACTCAGGGGAAGCCACCACCTTCCCCCATATAGTATTCTCTGCGTCTCTCTGCCACACTTGCATCCAAATGGCACTTTTTCCCGGGACTCCCAAAGTGGAATCCTGAAACTGTCTTGGTTTGGACTCTCGAGACTTTGGGCGTTCATAACTTCTTGCCCCGACCTCTGATTGGGACAAGGTCTAAAGCAAACTTGTAGATCTCCTTGAGAACTTTCCATCGATGTGTTGCACTCCACCTGCACAGACCAGAATCGAGTCAATTCCCGATTTTTAGTGGTTGGGAGTCAATTCGGCCCCCTTCTTTCGACCATAACGTGCTGCAAATGTCCAAATGGTTCATGCGAGGCCATTTTGGACATCTACACTCCGAGACCTTTCCAATGGTATAAAAAACACCTCAATGCGAGATTTTTGACCCTTACAATCGAGTTCTGAGTTTTTGAAAGTCCCAGAGGACTCCCAAATCCCATTTTCGGGAGTGTGAGTGGCGACCTCACACTTCCCTCTAAGTGGGGTTGCGACACCTAGTGTCCTTTCTTGATGAATATCTCCACAACTTTTTAACATTTTCAAACAATTTTGAACCTTTAATTAAGAAATCCTTTGAGTAGAAACCCAATTTTGTCTATCAATTCTTTGAATGTCCCCAAGTCATAGACCATGTTGATCAAATGTACATTTGTTATACACTAGACCAATATGTTCAAGAAAACAAATTTTTGCCCTTAACTGTAGGGACTTCATTGGATTATCCTATGGGTTGATAAGTTTCTTACCATTGCGAATGTAATCATGGTCATGAAGACCCCAAACATCTTGAACCTCATTTAGTCCAATAGACATCAACGACTTTGGTCATTCAATTTTCAAATGAAAACCTTGTTGTATGGTATAATCTACTAGCATTAAGTAGTGTTTGCAATTGTCACCGTCACTTGCATGCCCAACAATGGTCCCATAATGGCTTAACATTCTAACTTCCATTAGACATCTATAACACCCCATTGTTGCCAAACCTAATTAACATTGAAACAATTACAACTACAACACACAACAAGAACCAATCTTGGCAACTTTTCATGCAAAGGATTCACAATCATGACTCATGCAAAACTTGCAATTTTGTTATTTGTGAAAGCTTCAAGGACAATGTTATACCCGACCTCTCCAATTCCAATAACATGATTGAAATTAATCACATAACAATGATTTTCTTTCGCACCACAAAATCCAATTAGATTATCACCTCTAAAATCCCATCAAACTTTAGACTTGATTTAAGTTTCATTTTCATCCAGTATAATAGGGATAGGTCCACCAATGTTATGAACTTATTTTGCCTCTTTATAAATCTCTACTACACATTTGAAAATAACAACATGTTCACCAAGTACAAATTGCACACCTTTTTTGTTAGCTTTCTTTATTACCTTTTAGTTTGGTCTAGCAAAGTTTAGTTGATAGAAATCACACATGCATTGCCCACCATACATCTTCATAATTTGGGCAAAGCCTTTGCTATTCATACTCCACTTGTAACCTTTTTTGTTCCAATTTAGATTTCCTGCAACATCTTTTAGAAAATCCCACAAGGCAAGTTTCCCACCAAAAACATTTGTGCGATGGGTAGCAATATATTACTACAAAATTGAAACACATCTTTTTTCTTTAAACATTCAAGTGAACTAACTTTCAATGATGGCCTAGACATCTTCAACTGGGCAACCTTGCCCTTTTGATACCAAGGCACAAACTTGGCAGCTCGATGTTTTTTACAAATGGCACGACTATGGGCAGATAGTTCATGAATAGACAAGGACCTTAGCCTCCTACCAAACCTTGTTCCCTTGGCACCTTTCTTTACAATGGCTACATCTTTATGAATTACATTTTTTTCTAAAATCAGGTTTCTGTGGAATTTGGGAGCAAGCATCACAAGTGAGGTTAGTGAATGGTTCATCAAAATTAGATATCCATGGATAGTTTTTATGTCTAAAACAACCATCAATTTTGTACTCTCAACATCCTAATTTCAACTCCACTTTTGTTTGAGGTTTAGTAATCCATGTAGACCTAGGAAGAGGGTCTTGCAATAAGCTATGAACTTCAAAGATTTTGTTTGTGGAATACTTGCAAGTCCTTGACCAATAACCCCAACACAACGAACCAAGTATAAAATCGATATTACCTTTAGGTTCTACATCAATATTGGTAGATTTGTTTGAATTTAGTCATCAATACAAATTCCCTTGGTTCTTTGAAACACCCTTGCTAGATGTTGAAAGGTTCCCTTTCTACCCTGTCAATAAAACTAATGTTATAGAGCTCTTCATACTCAAAGCATCTTCAATTGTTTTTGCATGTTTGGTCCTTTCCATTTGATTTTTCAAATTTCCTTCCAATTTTTTTTTTGGAGGGCATTGTTGAAAGAAATCATTGCAAAAGGTACATCTTACTTTGTACCAAAATGCTTTCAAGTCTAATGATTTTGGATCACTAACTAAAACAAAAAGTTCATCTGTGGCAAATGGTGCATTAATAAACTCAATAATTCCTATGCCCTCTGTAACAACCCTCTTATGGTCTTCATTTGAAAGATAAACATTAAAAGAAATTTGGAAATTAATGACTACAATTTTAGTTGCAAAAGACAACTTTTAGTCGTAATGGACACATGCAACTACAAACCTTAATCGTCTTAGACAAGTGGCAAAAGATAGCCAATCGTAAAAAACTCCATGTGGCATGTATAATCACCCCTGTAGTTGCATATCATTTGCAACTCCAAGGATTTTTCATCCATTGACTAGTCATAGGACTATGTGACTATAGATATGACTACATAAAATATTGGGCAACATTTTTAAATAAAAAAAACTTAAATGATTTAATATATTTTTAAATCACATTTATCAATTAGATTATTTATATTTATATAAATAATGCAATATAATAATTTATATTGTTGGTATTTTCATAAAATTTCAACCTATGAGTTCTTGACGTGTGTCACTACTTAGATTGGGCTAAAAACCTAAGTTAGGTAAATAGATAGGTCACATATTTTAGGTACTTAGGCTAGGTACCAAGCCTAGGTTAAATAGCCTAACTATGTAAGGGACATATGGTCAACATACCATCGTTGACCACAACTATGTATTTTGTGAAGTTTGATCTTTAGACTCCAAGGATGGATATCAACTCCTTTGTCATCAAACCACCCCACTTGATCTGCAAATATAAAGCATTGCATTTTATTTAACCCATACTTGACTTTAAACATTGCATAAACATCAATTTCAATATTTCATATTTTATTGATATTTGTCCAAATGGAAAAAATTAAAGTTGATTTTTAAAATACTTTCAATGACATACATGATTAAATATATATTTTCTTCCAAAAATGTACATTAATTTGAATAATTTTTTTCTGAATTTTGTTAAATTGAATTACATTTCAATGATGATTTGCTAGAATTTATTTTTCAAGCACATGATTTATAAATGAGAAATATTTTACAATTAATATTTAATAATAAATAAATAAATAATTTATCTCCCACATATTAACCCTTCATGTCATTAAAAGAAATTATACAATGTGTTTATGATATATCATAATTTTAATTAATTCACAGATCATGTTTATAAATGGATAATATATCTATCACATTTCAAAAAATAATATTTTTTTTAAATGTCAGTTATAATATTTATGATGTATAAGTTTTTTATATTTTAATCTAAATGAAATTTAGTAATGTTAGATAATTATTGAATTTGATAGAATTTTAAGTTTTATATTTTACAAATATAATATATAAATTTTATCTAAATTTATGGTAAAATTCTTATGATATATTTTTTAGACATCTTAAACTTCTATTTGATTAAAATATATATAATACTTGATTATGATTATAATAAGTTATAATTTTACCAATAAAATTTAATTTACATGTATAATATAATTAAATAATCATCATATATAATATTTATAAATAGATCATAATTCAAATATGTTTAATAAAAATATAATAATTTTTATTGTCAATGTCAATAAACAATACAAAATACCAACAAACAATTAAACACAAGTTGATTATTAAACAAATATTATATTTCCAAAGATGCCACATATATTTAATCATCAAAATATTGTAAATGGAAAAATTATTTGCCCTATTTGCCAAAACAATTATGACCAATCGTGAAAAAAATTAGGTTTTCATGCATCCAAGGATCCATCCACAATATTGGATGAAAAATGTGATTTTTCATTTTACTTTTTCATCCAAACATGTAATAGTCATAAATTATAATCACATTTGTAACTTCATTCGATTATATCAACACTATAGTTGCATATGTGACTACAACAATTACATATATGACTACACACATTTACGACTAAAATGATACATAGGATTAACCCAATTGTAGTTGTGAAAGTAGTTAATTTGGACATTAGTTGCATCTATAATCATAACCATACGGTTGGAATGGACAAGATTTCTTCTAGTGAAATGGTTTTCCTTTTAGGAACAACAAATTGAGGATGGGTAGAAAAGTGTACACCTTTTCTTCAACATTAATTTCAAACATGTACAAATGACATTATATGGCTCTTCTTGAAATTTCCAAAGAGATTATTGATAAAGGACTTACTATGGTCACCACTAATTCCTCCAAATTCTTTACAACATTCTCCACACCATAATTTCACAATACCTATATCATTTTGGTCCCAAGATTTCAAACTCTAGAGATGGTCATTAAGTGATATTCCTATTAGTTCTTTTTCAACTTTTCAACTACAACCAAGTATTTTCCCATTATTTATTGTGGGATTAAAATAGACTTCAAATTTGACTCAATGATAGAACTGCCTTCCACACTTATTGTAGATGATGTTGGTGGAATTTGTTCTATGGATAGGTCCAAGTCATAGCCCAACTTGAGTTATTTGATGGCTCCATGACCACTTGACCCAAAAGTACCAACCCTTTGTCATTTTGCCCCATCTGATGGAACATTAGTCATTGGGATGACAAAAACCTTTAATCCGATCTTGTTGAATTTTTCCAATTTTGTCTTGATTGTGTAATTTGCCTCAACATCCCAAAATTGAAAAGGTCATTCCACAATCTCTGCTTGCTCTAGCAAACATTGAAGTCCAACATAAGATTGATCCTTAGAAATAGTAAGAGGACCAAAAAGTTATAAAACCCAATCATCATCATTGATGGTAAAAAGTTTGATTTTTAATGACATTATGAAAGATGCAAACCTTGTTCGTGAAAATTACTTGGATGCTCGTCTTGGTCTCATAACATCAACAACTAATTTCCACAAAACAATAGCAAACATCAAATTTAAACCTTTGAGTGTGTGGAATGACCAAACAAATTGATATATAATTTTAGACTAAACAAGAACATAACATGTCCCCACCTCCACACACACACACATTTAGGTTCATCTACTATTATAACTATGATTAGAATGATTAAAAAGTTCCTTTGATATTCAATCTAACACTTGCACACACCACAAAAGAACAAACTCATCATTTTCACAGAATGACCTGCATAACCATTGTGCAACAAGTCTAAATCATAACTAGGAAAAGAGATTACCATGGCAATAAAGAATGCATTCTTTAATAGATCTACATTGTCTTATATGATTTGGTTAAGGACCTAGAACATTACATGTACTACCTCCAAAAAAAACATCCAATCTTCATTAAATCTTTTAAGCAGAGCTAGATGTTGACTCTAACAAAGTTCCATGATTGTACATCAAAATCATTGAAAACAAAAAGGAAGATTGTTGGAGGTAATTTATTTGACTGTTGTTGATCTCTAGCATGTCCATGAAAGGGATGATCCCATGGTCATTAGTTAGATCCAATTTCAAATGGGGAAATTTTTAAATACAATAACCGGTTTCCAGTAGGCTAATACCACCACCTCTTTTGATTCCCAACAATGTGCCGACATCCCATAAACATTAGTGATGGATTTTAGAATATCATTGTTCAAATGCATCACATGGAAAACATTTCCAAGATATAAGACACATCACAATATAATGTGATTATAGTCTTCATTAACTTGATGTAGGCAACATATTTTTGACAGTAGGAAGGTGCTATGAATAGATTGCCAAAGACTTGGTAATGAAATGATGGATTACTACTAGCTGTCTGATAAAGGAAAGGTGATCCACCATATATGGCCCTAGTTGATCCTATTGTTGGCCTGCACCAATATATCCATACCCAATCTCAACAAAAATTGCAAAAATCTTTTGAAAGCTCTGATATTCATAACTAGCTAATGGCAAAGGACACAAACACAAGAATCAAAGTTTTGTGATCCACTTCATCTATCAAAAGGTGTAAAACATGTAGACAATGATTTTGGGTACTTGACAATGCAGATGAACACATAAGATACACAGGTCAGTGAATGACTTACAAGTGGTTGGAATACCCATATCCTCATCCAAAATTGCAACACAATCATGAGGAATAAACATATCACTCCCAAGAAAGTTACATAACATCTTGTGCTTACAGAACTAACAAAATGAAATTCAAGCGGAGTAACATACATGAGTCCCAACTAACATATTAGGACTTAGGAATTTCTAAGATGTTATGGACCTTGATTTGCAGGAGCTTGGTATGGTGGTAGGGGTTGCCCCCATTGTATCTCCACTTGAAGGAGTTGCTTGTAGTGTCCCAATACAAAATTGCGACGCTATAACACATACAATGGAAACAACTTCAGCTCTCATATATTGTTAGAGCCTTGATGGCATTAGCCATTTCAAGAACTTTAGACCATTAGTGAGGGAGCAATGACTTGGCCTCCGTCTCAACAATATACATACAAACTCAAACCTTTTCAGAAGGCAAGCTCCAACAAATAATGATATCAACTTTTTCCTAAGAATGTAGCCTCCACTTTTGCCCCAAAAGGTTGAAAACATGAAGATGTAATAAAAGAAAAATAAATTGACCATCACAAGGTAAAAGAGATTGCAATATGAATCAAAGTGATCATACATGAGCTGGTGGGGAGTCATCATCGAATGGGTTTTGAATCCTAAGTGGCAGACCATTAGATTATTGTTTTGCCTGCAAACAAAGAATCTCCTTGAAGTTTATAATGTGTACAATGTCCAATACCTAATAGTTTCATTAAAAAAATAGGTTTGCATGAATGTAGTGGAGTTTATCCCATTGTCAACAACCCGAAGTGTAGATGGTCCAAAAACAAAACTCATTACCAACTGTGCTCCCACTTGTTCAAATGCACTACCTTGTAGGCCTTGTTGTGTTTCCACTCCTATATCTATACAAGCTGTTGGTGTAAAAAAGTCCTAAAAGTTGAAGGAAAGAATATGATCAATTATCAGTTAAGTCCAAATAAATAATCTTTTTCATCCAACACATCCATTTTATGTCTACACTTTAGTGTTTAACACTATTTGAAATATTCTCAAAAGTTGCACTTGTTTTTCTTCCAGTCAGAGTTCTAGGTGAAGTTAAAGCTTGATCTGGGTACCAAACACAACTTGGGCTTTTCATGCGAATTCAATATTCTTCCACAATTTGAACAAGTAACTATTTTAAAAAAAAAAAATTAGATCTGAAATGTCCACCATGTAGTCTTCTCCCTCGTCCTTAGAAACCCACTTGAAAAACACCATCTTAAAACTTTTATGAATAATCGATTGTATCAAAACCCAACTTTCAAGGAGCATAGGAAACAATAATTAAGATATATACTTGGGGAATCTCACAATGATGTCCAATCCCATCAAATGCTACAAATGTTTATGATTTCTAGAGGACCTAGTTGCAACTATTGTAACCCACCTTGTGTGGAAGGTGGAGTTGGTGTTGAGACATTGGCTAACATATTTAGTTGTTGCAAAAACAACACACATATAGTTAAAAACATTTTGGTTACAAAATTGAATAGAATATCTTGGAGAAACATTGAGTGGAATGTGTAGGTGTGCTTTAACAAGCCATTAAACATTACCAAATGCATCCTCCTAGACCTCACTTCAGTTGCAATAAACACAATTGAAAGAGTAGTTGATGGTTATGTTTGAAAGGCAAACCAAACATCAGCTACACCTAAACTCGGAGTTCAACCCATAATAGCCCATTGCGTTGAACCATTTGTAATGCTCAACGTAAAACTATTGGGATAACCACTTGGAGGAGCACTTGTGGTAGTTAAATCAACAGTTAAAACACTAATGGTACTAAAAGACACATTGCTTGCTTGAACCCCAAGAGAAAATGGGTTAGAAATAGGTTTGATTGTTGAATTAAGTGCAAATGGGTCAGCAACTTCAGCACTAGCTTGAAAGGGATTGCTTGGTGGGTCTAATGTAGGTGGAAATGTAACAAACATTGTTATATTGGGTTTAATAGGTTGGAATGGATCATCTATAGTGCCATTTGCAACAAATGAAAAGGGGTCCATGATGGTTGTGGTTGTAAGGGTGCAAATGGATCCAAAGTAGGTGTGGTTGTTACAATAGATTCAGGTTCAAAATTGATATGCAAGGGGATGGTGGGGGGGAAGAAGCACTTATTGCACACCATTACATTGTGTGTAAACAAATATGGAAAAGTTTGTGCAAACATATTGAGGTCCCTATCAACCCAACACTCTCCAAATTAGTACCATTATGTGTTTTCATTGTTAACACAAAATCCCAAAACCAAACAATTTTTCAAGTCAATTCCCTTCCTTTGCATTGTGTGTGTTAAGAAAATGCCTTAACCATAACGGTTTGAGAGCATAAGTCATCTGTGATTTCTATGCAAGTCAGCTAATCATTTTCCTTTGATCTCTTGTCATCTTCACACATCTGAAACTTCATGTGTGAGGTAGTGAAAAAATCTATACTTCACCCTATATTATACTAACTATTCCCAAGCTACCAAGATAAAATTATCTCCAATATTGCCTATGGATCCCTTTATCTATGAAGAAGAATCTTCCCATTTCATAGTCAAAATTTTGTATGTGGATATGGATAAGAAAAAAAACATCCATGAAACATTCATAGACCCCATTATAGATGGAAAATGATTTCCTAGGCAAGAAAATCTTCATGAAGAAACCTAAAAGTCATTCAAAAGTGCATTTTTGTGCATGGGTTTCCTAATCTTAATAAAGCCCGAAAAATGGAAGAGGGGAAGGATGTTAACCACATTGTCACAAGTGATGTAATGCTTGTTTTGGGGCCTCTTTAAGAGCTTCTTGATCATCATTTCATGTTGTTCATCTTCCTTCATCATGTTCCCCATTTTGCCCAAATGCTGCAAAAACAACTACAACTCTTTTGGTCACCAAAAGCTATCACCTATTATTTACAACTTCTAAAATCTCCCACTTGACTATTAATTTATGTGCCATCATCAAATGTCAACCCCAAGTAATCAATTCGACTAACATAGCCAATATGAACACAAAATAAATATAGGCAAGCCAATTTTGAATGGTATCATCAGGAAGTCCAAATTTGTTGAACTGTTATACTGAAACAAATTGAGTGGTAGTTGATCCCTAAACATCCCACCACACAACATTTGTGTGATACACAAAACATCATATTTGCTCTAATAAGGTATTTTTGGGTTTAGGTTGCATCCCAAATTCTTTTGTTGTTATTCATCAGCCTTTACAATCAAGCCTACAAAGGATTCATGGAGTTGAATCTTGAAGGAAATATGATTCAAGGATGATTTCATCCTTAAAACTTGCAACTTGGACTAATACTCTAGGTTCAAAAGGTGCATGTAGACAAAGTTTGGACACAACTTGGGGCATTAATGTTTGTCTAGGTCCATATCACAACAAGTTTTTTCATTGATGTTGGGTTGTTTGTCAGCTTTTAGATCTTGTGTCTAGAAAGCATGACAAAATCAATAGCATTTTAGGCTTACAGATGATCTATAAGTAGCTTTTGGGTTTGTTTGTTCAAAAGAAAAACTGAAAGAAATTGAGCTTCTTAATGAGAGAACTTCCTAATAGGGAGGTCCCATGGTTCACATTTGTTGAGGTCTACTTTTGTTATGGCATGCACAACAAAACTACTATTGCATACTTTCTAGGCCAAGTAGTAGTTGATGACCTCCTTGATCGTGGGGTGGACGTAAAAGCCATGAAGTAGCTTGATTTGACCCCTACCTGTTGTTGTTACTATTATTGCAACCTGCTTCTTCTCCAACTAGCTATTCACCTTGTTGGGGTTTCCAATGTTGCCATGATCTTCAAACAACTACACTGAACTGCTCCACTTCAAATTTCTCCTCCTCCTCCTCAAACCTCATTGTCAATTAAGCACCAACTGGTTGCGATGGAAAACACATGCAACTAATCAAGAGCTTGCCCTATGTGCAACAGTTAGGCCGAAAGTAACTCTACAAACTTGTAAGCACTTCTCAATTGGTTTTTTCCTTGGATTGTAACCAATAATTATTTGACCCCTAAAAGCTACTTGATCCCCAAAAGCTTCTTTGATCAATTGGAATGTTGTTGCAAAGCAAGCTAGTGGGGGAGATGGGGTAGAAACAAAAAAACAAGAAATGAACCAGAAAATCAAGTAGCCAATTAATGAAATGAAGTACATCTTCCAAAATCACACCACTAGAGCTGGTTAAAATTTTGCTAGTTTTTTTAATCACGAACATGTAGTGCACCTCCTTCCAAAATTGTTTTTTGGAGAAAAGCATCTTGGGTTCAGCTGCATGTATGCACAAACGTTCATACTTGAAATAATCACCACCAATGAATGAATTCCTACTGCTAATAAACCTAAACTATTTACTACTCACATTCTTCCCTCTATTTACTCTCAAACCATTCTCTGAAAATAACAACAATGCGCCATTACCACCATTTACAAGTGTAATTTCGTTCTTTCAACCTCGTTATAGAAATTACTTTTGAGAGTATGTGAGAGTTCAAACCATTCAATGGTGTCTTTGTGGTTGTCCATCATGTTTTGTTGAAACATTTGCAAATCATTCACAACATCCTTTAGATGTTTCTTTAAAGTACCAGTGTTGGTGATGGTTTTTCAGGTGGTGGTGTGGTTATTAGCTTCACTCCCAACATGCTTATTACATTGAATTGCACTTGAAGATTTGTTTCCCTAGCAAGATCTTCAAGCTTGCTTCTGACACACAAAAACAAACACATGCTTGACCACACACACAAACACACACATTCATGGAGACAAACACACACATCTTTTGAAAGAACATAATATAGGTCAAGGAGAAACCTAGAAAATGTTGCTTGGAAAATGTCTTGCCTCTTTTGGCTCAAAAATTTCAAGAATTTGACCTTTTGTTAAAAAATCAAATCTCAAAACCATTGTAAATGAAAAAAATTAAGATTGCTTGCTTGCCTGCTTGCCCTTGCTTGCCCTTGACTACTTGCTTGTTTTTGCTTATGTGTTCCTTGAAAATATAAATTCAAAATTTTTTTTGAACATAAAAATCCTTTAAACCATGTTGAAGAAAAAAAAACACGTACAAACCTGCACTTGAACTTTCAAAGAAATGAAACAAGGTATTTTTGCAAGAAGACATTATTGCCACCTCCTTATAACCCCAAAGTCTAAAACCCTAACTGGCAAAAATGTTAGACTTAAATTTTCCATGTTCACTTAAATGTCTTAATGTCGCAACCCTACTTTGAGGGAAGTGTGAGGTCGCCACTCACACTCTCGAAAATTGGACTTGGAAGTCCTCCGGGACTCTTGAAAATTTAGAACACGATTGCAGGGGTCAAAACACTTCGCATTGAGATGTTTATACCGTTGGAAAGGTCTTCAAGTGTAAATGACCAAAATGGCCTTGCATGAGCCATTTGGACATCTGCAGCACAAGTTATGGTCGAAAGAAGGGCCGGGAGTCAAATTGGCAATTTGATTCTTGACCACTAAAAGTCGGGAATCGACCCAATCTCGGTGTGTGCAAGTGGAGTGCGACACACTGTTGGAAAGCTCTTGAGGAGAGCTACAACTTTGTTTTAGACCTTGTCCCAATCAGAGGTCGGAGCGAGAAATTATGAACACCCAAAGTCCCGGGAGTCCAAATTGGATAGTTTCGGGACTCCACTTTGGGAGTCCCAGGAAAAAATGCCATTCGGATGCAAGTGCGGCGGTGAGACGCAAAGAATATTATATGGGGGAAGGTGGTGGCTTCCCCCAAGTCTGGGCCATGGTGAGTCAAGTGAGTTCAAGGTTGCCCGTGGCTTGTCCCAACACCAAAAGGGTGTAAAATGAGTTCTAACCAACTTGTTGGTTGGATTTGGATGCAGGACCGAATAACTAAGTAGCTTGTCCCTCTTCCTAGTCTAATCCCGGAGCTTTCAGCACACCCCTTTCACCCCCTTTAATGCTGGAAACTGGGAGCGTGCCCCGAGTCCTTCCCAATTCTGCAACTTGAGCAAGTTAGTCCCAACTTAGGCCTAACCAAGGACTTAGGAGCGCGTCACTTAAACCCAGTTTTGCTTTAATTAATTTATTGACCCTATAAGCATCATATACAATCAAAAAATAGTTAATCAACATTATTTCATAATAATTGAACCTACTAATAACTAATATTTTTATTGTATAATGCACATGCTATTCTTATATATATATATATATATATATTAATATTGCAGATTTACACATACCCTATATTTATTATAATATGGTTTTCAAAATATATATCACCGCATTTTTAAACTAATTAACTTATAATTTTTACCTCATAACCAATATATTGCACCCTATATTTTTACTCATGTATTTTTACTTTTTTTGAATAATGCCCCCCTAGGATTATTTCATATTTTTATAAAATTTATTTCCTTTTAATTATAATGGCTTATTATATGCCAATAATTAAAATGATGTCATATTAAATAATAAAAAATGGATATAATATATAAATGTCCTTTTGAGTCTTTTTAAATAATTTGAATCCTTGTTCTAATTACAATTTTCATTTTAAAAGAATAAAAAAGAATGAATTAAATAATGTAATTGACTTCAATTTTGTTGCAAGGATAAGCAATATTTACATCTATTTTTAACAATGTTCGTTAAATACATTTGACTAGATCATACATAGTACAATAATTTTGAAGGTTACACAATTCGGAAGGGCTTCAAGGAAAAAGATTACTATTTTGGCCATTTGGTTGATTGTTTGTATTCACTAGATTTAGAATTTGTGGCCACAAGTGTAGGTCAAATGCCCAAGAAATAGTCATGCAAAAAAACATGTAAAGTTGTTTATAGAAACTTATGTACCCATTTTTCACATTTTTAGTTTTTTTACCAACATATTGATGCATAATTACACATGCATATGAAAAATCACCACTATCATACGAATTATCATAATTTGAACTATCCAAATTTTCACATTTAAATTGATTCCATGTAGATTCTACACTTGGTACATATAAAAAATAAAATTCTTGAATCTTATGTCCAAAAAGTGGTACCATAATTGTAAATATGCCTCAAATCTTAAACCCTAACCCTAAACTCAAATGAATTGAATGACTGAAAATTTATAAAAAAAGGATATTCAACTTTTTATTGTAATGCAAAATGGCAACTATAAGAACTTACCTTTAGGACTTTGTAGTTGATGTTTCATAAGACCTTAAAACCTTGTTCAATGAAATGGATTGTGCCAATGAGTAGGGAGTAGTGAAAATAAGGGACAACAAGAGCAAATGACCATTAAACCCTAAACTCAAAATTGAATTAAATGAGAGACATTCAACAAAAAACAAGGATATTTGATTCAACTTGATCGAATGCAATGCAAAAATGAGAAAGGACTATAAGAATTTACCTTTGTAATTTTTGTTTTGTAACTTAGACCTAGAGTCTTCTTGAAGTTTTGCAAGTCCCGAGTCAAAACCTATCCCAATTCCTTGGACCCCATCCCAAATCAATGAAGTTTAAACAATAGTGAACACACAAGTGTTGATGACAATGTATGTCTCATATTGCAAACATGAATTGGATTTTAGATTTTGAATTTTGTTCATGCTAAGTCTTGAATTTGGATGTGATTTAGAGTTTGAAGGTGAGCACATATGTTGCTCATTAGCTAGATGCAATAATCAATTCATCTTCAACAATTGGAGAATCGAAATTTTCCTTTGACTTTTTGCTTGAACAATCCCTTGCACAATGCACATTGAGTGCATCCTAAGTTCTAATAGTAACACAATCTAGCAATGGCAATTTCAATTGCAAAACCAATGATAGTGGAGTGCCCACTTTGTATGCAACAAGAAGAAACAAGCCCTATGTAATGCTTGTCATTGTTTTGGCAAAGGATGGCAATGACAAGTAGGTATTGGTGACATTGGATGATGTGATGGGACCATCTCATGACAGCTGGATAAGTTTCAAGCGTGCCATGTGCAATGGTAGGCATTAGGGTTTAGGAGAAACCATAGGTGAAAAAATTCCTGGATATGTAGCCTTTAGGCAATTCTGCCCTAATTTTTGCCCTAATTTTTAGGCATAAGATAGAAAAGGTAAATTCCAGGTCAAAATCTGGTAATATTTTGCCACTAGAAAAAAACATCGTTACCTGCCTCCTTACACACTTGCCTGCCTGCCTGTCTCGCTACGTACACACAGAGGCATCTGGCACAGGTTGCTAGGTTTACATCACTGGGCAACAGGTAAAACCCTAATTCTTTACCTATGTTTAAAGTTTAAACTATTCTACTTACCTAGTAGTCACCTATTTTCCTACCTACCTAATATACATTGGACCCACTTCATGGGTTACCAAGGTGATACGAGATATTAACTGTGGTGGTTAGCTCAGTTGCTTTTTCTTAACTACTTACCTACTAATAGGTTGGTAGTAAAAACAGCCTGTTATCTATGTTTAAACCATTCTACCTACCTAGTAGTTACCTATTTCCCCACTTATTCTACCTACATATAAGACCTACTTCAAGGGTTACCAAGGTGAACCAGATATTAACTCAGTTAAGGTTCATCCACAACTGATTAGGTATGTATCCCATATCCTTTGCCCTAAATTCAGCACATGGGAACTTAGAGAACACACTGAGAGCATGATCAGGAACCAGTGGAAATCTGGTGGGAACACAATGGGAACAAGTTCAGTACACCAAAATCCAAAATCAACAATCCCAACACAAAGGATTACCAACCTCGGTCATGATCAACAACAACAAACACTCAAAGGATCACCAGTTCCTTAGTTGTGATCTCTTGAAGGAGATCAGCAGCACTGCACCAAACCTAAGTAAAATGTAACCCATATACGGGGAATGACTTGTTTACACTAAAAAGATCATTGGTGCAGTTTTACAGGCATCCAGGCCTGTGTTTGTGTGTCCTTTTGTGTTTCAACAATTGGAAAACTGCTTCTCTTTGTTGTATGTGTGTGAATGTGAATCAGAACAACTTATTTGAATGTGTGTGATTGATTACAGAGTCTCCAAGTATTGTTGATGGTCTTTTTGTATTCTGTGTAATGCTTGCTAGTGCACTGGATTTTTTAGTAGTCTTCAAGCTTCAACCAGTACACTCACATGACAGGTTCCAGGTTTTAAGATAATCCCAGCCTCTGCAAGTGAAATTGGTAATTGAAAACAAGCTACAGAAGAAGCTGCAGGTGGTGTCACTGGATCATCTGGTGGTGCCTCTGGCAGGAAGACCTGCAGGAGGACTCCTTAGTTCTTGTTTAGAGATTCACACCTTGGAACTGGCTCACTGAACTGAACAAACCATCACTCACTCGTGCTGGCTAAAATAGCCCAGCAAGACATTAGATACTTCAAAATTGTATGACAATGGACATTATGGCAATTATTTGATGTTAGATTGATCTGGCTTTTAGTACTTGACCAACTATATCATCTATCACTCTTGCATGTTTTAGCTCAACTATGCAGCAAGAGCATATGCACAAATCTTGATGAAATGCGGCTCATTAGTTTGCATATATATGCTATTTCTGAATGATTGTATAACATCTCCAAGTTGTGGTAATACTTTTCCATCTTGAAGTCACCTCAGGTTAACACCAGCAAAGACCTAAACCATGATATGTGTCTGATATGATTCAACCTGGCTTCATCTGCTGTCAGCACTTGACCAATCATCAGAAAGCCACTTGAAAGCAGCAATGTTCCAAATGAGAAGATCCAGCCAATATTTGATGTCCAAGGCACAGTTGGGAACAAGCACAATTGCAAAATGGTCTGCAAAATCAGTGAGAGGAATGAGATTGACAAAAAGGATTTTGAAGGAATGGAAAATGCTTACAAATTGTAGAAATGTATGTGTACATTGAGTTTTGCATCATCATCATCATCATCATCATCATCATCATCACTGCAAGACACCACCAAATGTGATAGGGAGCAACATCTCATGAACCTTGGATTTGTTTCCAAAGTTAACTGCAACAGCTCTCATTTCTATGCTGCTGCGGCCAAAGTACATGGAGACACTGACTTCAGGTTTAGCTTCCATCTCTCCTTTGACATTAGATATATCAATCACCAACTCCCCTTCCTTCACAGCTGATCCTCCCTTTGTGTATCTGGGGGATATGTCGTCAGAAGAGAAGAGTACGAGTCGCATGGTTTTCTGTTTAGGGTATAAGCCAATGTGTGTCTTGGTGACACAATGATTGACTGCAACCTGACTTCCCTTTTGCACATAGATGGAGAATCGGTTCTCACACTTCTTGACATTACCTACCTGGGTACAGTAGTCAGGAGGATCTCCAGGCTCAGAAGTTCTGCAAGTCTCAATCCCGAAAGTTTTCCTTGCAATTCTAGACACAATTCCCCCAGGGTTTAGTGCCAGAGCTACCGCACCTTGGCATACTGCATTTCCAGGGTTTGGAGGACTGATGATCTTCTCAACGGCACAAGCAAACCTTTCCTTGATTCTCTTCATGAGGTAAGGGGATCCTGCAAAACCACCTACCACCAACATCACCTTGATGTCACCAGTCTGTGCAATCTGGGCACCAATTAGGTCAAGGTTTTCATTCACCACAGGATCAAAAATTGCCTGCATGTCTGCATGGGAAAGCTGGAATTCTTCATAGGATTCACGTTCTGCCAATCCCTGCTGCTGATCATAATCCTCCCATGCTGATGACAATTTGCGCGGCAGATCTAACATGATGTCGCTGCCAAAGCTCAAGGGATCACCAAAAGTTCGCTTGAGCTCCTCCCATTTCCTGAGCAACTCAGCCTTGTAAGAAGGGTTTCGGAGAAAATAGCCAGTCAGACATCCAATCTGTTGAGTCATGAACTTCATGAATTGCTTGTCAATGTATATGCCTCCACAAAACCCACCGGTGCTGCGTGTCACTTCTTGCACTTTGTAGCTATCAGCATCATCATCATCCCCCCCAAGCCACTCTTGAACAACAATGTCAGAAGTCCCACCTCCAATGTCAGCAACCAGAAGCTTATCACCCCGTTGGAGCTCCAAATGCTGCTCACAAGTGTGATGACAATGGCAGGAGGCTGCTTCTGGCTCCAGAACCATGATGAGACGATGTGGGCTGCCGCAGGAGGCATGATGCTGTCCAGCAGCAGATCCTCCTCCATTTGCACCCATCACGAGTCCGGCATCAACCATGCACTTCTTCATTTGCCGCTTGGCATTGTCGCTCCAGATAGAAGGAACTGTGATACACCACTGCACTGATTCCATGCTCAACTGCTCGCCGTAGTGCTTGTGCAGTTGTTCCATGACATGCTTGCCGATCTCTCGCAAGTAATCGCTGATGACACGGTTCACAGTCAAGCCCGATGGATAAAGGGTACCACTAGAAGAAGAAGAAGAAGAAGAAGGCAGCAGCTGCTCCTTGGCAGCGGCATCATCCCCATCCCCTGCTGCTGCTCCACCTGACTGCAGATCTAGTTTGAACCTTGTCAGATACGTTCCAACAACTACTGGCAGTTCCACTGCTTGGCTGTTGTTGTTGTTGTTCCGGTTCCTCCGCAGTGCAGCGCAATCCCTCTCGAATTCAGCACGTCCCGGATATCCCCAAGATTTGCACACAAGTTTACGCTCATCGCCACCGCCTCCAGCTTCTTCTTCTCTTGGCTTGTAGTAGATCCCTGTGAGGGTTTTGCAGTAAGGTGTGGGTGCTCCCACCCAGTCGTAGAATGTGAAGATATCCTTGGGCTTGGATTTGTGGGCGAAGGAATAACCTGAGTATGTGGTGCCGAAATCCAGTCCCACCACCACTCTCGCTCCTGAATTATCAACGGGATTATTCACTGAATCCATGATTGCTCCAGGTCCACTTCCAGCCCCAATCGGTACTACTCTGAAATCCTCTTCCTCGTAACAAACCGAGTCTCCTCAAGATCGAGCGCCCACAACTGTACCTCAACACCTTGCTGAGCGCTCAGCAACTCATAACCGAGAGATGGTCCTCCCTGCAACTGCTTCCACTTTGACATGCACAGAGAATGACAATAGCGCCACAGTGCACAATCTGAGCTCTGGATCGGGTCACAAATACACGCGCGCGCGGTTGTGCTCTCTCTCTCTCTCTTTCGCTCGCTCGCGCGTGCAGGATCACACGCTTGGTGTTGTGCAGCTTGCGAGGCATTTCCACGAAACAAAGCTTCGCGCGACGAGCACACGCTTGGTGTTGTGCAGCTTGCGAGGCATTTCCACGAAACAAAGCTTCGCGACGACGAGTGCTCGTCGCGCGGTTGGATTGGCGAACGCGCAAATTTCCCGAGTGGCCACTGTCTTTGTCGGTACGAGGAAACAAAAAAAACTTTGTTTCTTCAAAAAAAAAAGAAAAATGGGGGGAAAAACAAAAGAGGAGGGAGAGAGAGGGGGGGAAGCGGAGTTAGAACTTGAGGGGGTTGAATGCAGATACCAATTTAGGGCATTCATACCGGGAGTATCTTTTCATCAGGTTCCGCACTTGGGTGCCCAATAATTATTTTAAATTTCAAAACCTACTTCGGCAATAAAAATAGTAATTCCTCAAATTGCTGCAATAAAATAGGCAACTTCTTCAACAGATTTCTCTGGACTTTGAACCTCTAACATATAATGAGACTTTTTTCAACATCTTATATTGCTCCTTTAAAAAAAAATGAAGAGACATAATAAAGTTGTATGTAATGTCTTTCCCAGTTCCAATACCTTGTCTCAGTTTCATCCCTTATCTTTGGTTATCGGTAAAGTTCCCCATCTCTGGGGATGAAATTAAAAAACTGAGGACCAGTGATGAATATAGGGGTGAAATAAAGCTTTCTCTGGACTTGGAATCTGTAACATTTTTGGCTTGCCTTTTTTGGTTTTCATTACAAAGTTGTTTTAAGGTTGTTTATTTTCAGCTTTTCTAGGAAGGGTGTTCATGCACAAAAGGTGCTTTCCAAATATGCTTTAAAAACATGTTCCTTGTCAAGAGCATCAGCTAATAGTACATCCCCCAAAGGGAAATCCTTAGAAGACCAAATGGAGTTAAAGGAGTCTATATTTGTGTTCAACATTTAAGAACCCATCCTCTCCATTGGGAAATTATGGCATAAAGATTTCTTTGCAATTAGAATTGAATATGCACTGATTAACTCCCAGGGTTGTTGCTGTTGGTTAATGAATCATTTGTTACAACCACCAGAGTTGCATTTGCTTGAGCTTGGTTGCAATAAGTCTGAATACCTGGGAGCATGTCATTGAGCCCTCATGTTATCTCATCAAACAATTTCTTAATGTTTTGCACAACATGCCAATTCTCATCAATCTGCACAATCCAATGAAAAGAACAACGCCATGGGTGGAGGAACTGTCTTAATAGATATTGAAAACCTTTCCATAAAACTTATGATTTTATGGAATTTAGTCAACTTGGGTCCTAGATTTGAATCTATCACAAGATGGCAAAAATGGGAAGTCTTGCCCATAATGTTGCTCAGCTTGGCAAAACCGAAATTGGGATATAAAAAATCACCAAAGATTCAATTAAGAAGGAAGAGGAACACAAAAAAGAGAGAGAAACAAGACAAATTCTTAACTACATAAAAAAAATGATCTAAATTAGAGAACTCCCACACTCAAGACTAAGAAGCCTTGTGTCATAAATTAAGCATACCTTGAACATTAGACAAACCAATTAAAAAGAGAATGCTTAAATCATTCCTCAAGGATGTCCACAATTACAAGAAGCAATATGAAGTAACTTACCTCACAAAGAGTATTTGACACACCATCTCTTGTTGGTATGCATGGGAACATCTACAACACAAACCTTGACAAAGTTGCTCTATGATGATATTACTAGTACACATAACAATACAAATTGGTTCACTACCAAAAAAAAAAAAAAAAAACAACAACAACACTTTAGATCATTCTCAATGAACCCACAAAGAAAGGGAAGCTAAATACACTCTGATCTTGGATTGCAAGGCTTGCAATCCATGGATGTTCCATCAAACACATGGACAGATCACAGAACTTTCATAAAAAGAAATAAATGGACATGTGGTATGGTGACCTGAATGCCAACCCTCTATATCGCTGAGAGAGAAACCGTGAGTGAAAGCACATTGCCAAACAAATGTCAAAGTTAAGCCGTTTGAGAGTACTTGTTTCTTTCTCTCTCTATAACCTTGAACCCATCTTCAATTTCCCACCTTGAATTTAACCATTAGTATCTAAAGTTCAATTTGTTTTAATGCCAAAGACTTCCAAATATCAAACTCCCCTTGACATGAGCTGGGCCAAGTTCTTGAGTTTTTATTTTCAGACAATAATCTCAAAACTTAAGGTAACAACAGCAAATTCCAAGCACAAACAACTAGGCACTTTGACTAGCCAACAACATAAACAACATATGATCCATCAAGCTTTCTCTGTCATTCTTAAGGCAAGGGCCCTAGAACAGGCCGGTGATCGTAGATGAGTGCAGTCAGGGATTTTGAGAATGTGCCTCACTTGTAGGCTTCACCAATTGTAAAGCCTGAGGTGAACTTTATCAATAGCCTAAACATCCATAGATCACAAGATGTAGAAGGGGTAGCCAAGGCCAATGAAAGGGGAATTTTGAACCCTTTTGGCCTGTTGTTTAGCTTCAAGATACAAAGAACATAAATTTTGTTTTCAAGGTTAAGGACTTCTCTTGCAGAGTTGTTTGTGAACGTGTTGATTGATGCTGACGATTGGGTGTTTCCAAAAATGAAAGGTGAAGCTAATGTTAACCAATATAAGTAGTGTTTGAAGTTGGAATTGCACTGAGGAGGTTTGCTACCTACATGAAAAGGAACCCTGAAGATTTGTGAGAAGATGAAAAGACATGAAGCATATGATTGGGAAAAATGTTAACTTGTGTTAATATGCAATGCCATTTGCTTGGCCATTTTGTCAAGTTCATCTCTTGTTTTCATCAAGTTCGCCAAATTGCAAAGTTGGACTTCGTAATTTGGATATTTTTCCAAGTTGCTGTAACTGTTTGCCAAATTGTGAAGTCCAGATCCACATTCCCAAGTCACCCACTCCGCATTGCTATTTGACAATTTGCTGTTTTGCCAAATTGCCAAGCCCACTTCACCATGTGGACTGCCCAAATGAGCATTAAGCTGTCCACAAATTAAAAAACTTCTGGGCTGTCCTGGGCCTTAAATTTTTTTCTAATCTGCCAAAAAATTTGCCCCAAAAAAATTCAGACTGCTATTAGTGTTTACCATGTCCAAAACATATAGTTGTGATTATACTTGTATGCCCATTGCCCACCTGTAAACATGAACAAGTGGACAATATAAATCAAAGACTGCTTATTTAAAAAGAAGTCTTTTTAAATAGTCTGTCATTTAAAAAGAGTATATTTTTGAAGCTGGCCCTCTTGAAATGGCACTGTATTGTGATTATTTTTACAGACTCAGTTTTACACAATTTGACTGCTATATAATGTACAAGCCGTTATACAGCTTGTAGGTGGAATTTTATGCATCTCCAACTGCATAAAATTGCAGAAATGCTCTCAAAAAGAAAGTTTGGATGACATATAAGCTAGTAGTCACATTTAGTGGATTCACTGAAAATTGCTTTGGGCTTTAGAAAAAAGCACAAATTTCAAGGCCTTACAAGAGTGCAATACTGTAGCCTAGGGTCAGCTACTAGACACATTTTATTGTGTCTCTTTGTTACAGCATAGATCATTCCCTCCTAATGCACTTGATGAATGGGACTTCTCAAGTCTGTATGCTTTGTTCTCTTTGTACTAGAAGACAATGGTTATCTACTCCTTGTGTGTGAGAGAGCTAGGTAACCCAGGTCAAAGTGAGAGAGCATGGTTACCTTGGACAGCCCAGTTCAGAGCTGGTCCCCTTGCATGGCACAGATCAGATCCAGTTGTGTGTGAGAGAGCTACTCTTCAATTGATGTTCTTGTCACTCAGCTCAATTGGCTTGCAGATGTATTTTACATTTTTAACACAATTATTCTTCTTCAATCCAGGTGATGGATATCATCAGAGTTTCAATGTCATTGCCTGCTTTGTTGCACATACACTCAAAGTTTCTATGTCACTCAGAGTTGGGATTTGTGTCAAATGACTCTTCAGTGCACAGTCACTCTTGGGCTTTAGTCCCTTGGATGGGTCCTTTTCTTTGCTGTGGAGCTCCTAGTTGTCTGCACAGATAAATCAACAGGGTTCAAGAAAGAGAAGCCTGGGCTGCATGGCATGCTTAGCGTTCTGAGGTTTGCACAAAAGTTTTCAATCAGAACTTTTCAAGCTTTTCTACCAGTGTTGTTTCTGAAACCCAGTGCAATATTCTTGAACATGATGACAAGACTTAGTACTGGTTTTGGTGCATCTAGGTTATGAGCTTCCCAAGCTCTGAACCTTTCTGGAGCTCTCCTGTATTGAGCTTGTCAAAAATGCTAACGAGTGATCTCCTGCAACCAATTAGGACCTGGAGCAGAGTTTTATTTAGTGTGAGTTAAACTGCGTGTTGCTCTATCGATCCCATGGGTGATATGTACGACAAAGTTACATCACTGCAAAAGCTGAGCTGCTGATTGACACATTCCTGCCATAATGATGGTAGGAACCTGCAATCACTAAAGAGTGTTTTACAGGTTTCCTCGTACATAATTGAGTTCAGCAAATATGGAAATAATTTGCTGCCATCATAATGATGGGAGAACCAACCCATTGCAAAATATCCATCAGAATCAAAACTCAAACCAGATCAAAATACCCATCACAAATCAAACACTTGTAACAAGATTGGTCAAATCCTATGGATTTATACATGCTTATGAGCAAGTCAGTGATTGAATATTCTCTGTGTAAATTTACAAGAGAGGTGTTTTACAAGCTGCTCCTCCATACCTATCTGGACTGATGGTCTTGTGTGTCCGAAGAACTGACGATCACCCTCCACAGCAAATGCCATGTTTCCTGAGAAAGATGGCACAAACACATCACTTTCCACTGAGACTATGTAGTCCATTTGAGAAGCATGCTGAGAAAAGGGTGCAATCTCCCCTGCATATGCTAATGTTTCCTGAAAAAATGTGCTAAAACCGGAACCTCAGGTTAAGAAATTTGGAGAACCAGACTTAAACCTGCACCCAGAGGAGCAGCTACCAAAAATTTCTTTAGTGTCAAAACTGGGACTGGAGGTTCTCTTTAGAACCGACCAACACTCACTGGCCCAACCCAATTCCATGCAATTTCAGGGCTGTGACATAGATGTGAATGCTTTCAGGATAACCAAGAGCTTGCAAGAAGTTTCCAACTTCAGTGGTAGTAAGGGGAGAAAAAACCAGTGATCTCTGATTCAAAGCTCTGATCTTCTTGATCTTCCAGTAAGGTGTATTCTGTCTGGGGAAAAATAAAATAAAATCACCCATGGAATATGGGAATCAACATAGGTCAATTTTTTTTACATGATGTTATCTAAATGTTAGCTTACTTAACACTATATGACCTAACACCAGGTCTGATTGCAACTGAAGGGTGACATGTGATGTATTGGGAATTGACATATCTCATGTTGTCATTTGTGTACCTAGTTATTGGTGGGTAATGTAGGATTTTTCTAACAAGGTTAAGGTTGCACAAAGTATTTGTTTCATGACATATTCATATACTTAACATTGAGTATGTGTAGGCAAACACTAAATAGTAGCAACAAGTTAAATGTGGCATTGGGTTCGATGCATTTGCAATACAATACCCAACATAAATTAAAAAATTGGATTTTTAAAAATATTATACTTGCATAATGATTAACATTGTAAATATTTTTTTACACAATAGTTTCAAAGAAAAAAATGTGATACAATGGTTAAAATCCTCTTTTCAACTCAAAGGTTTAGTGTTCAATCATTTTCTTAATTATTTTTGCCAACAAATGAAAAATTATATAAAACATTTAAATAATTTTTTGAAGTTAGTTGTCGTTAGGAAACAATTTCCCTAGAGAAAAGAAAACAAAATGCCAATCTCAAGCAAGTTGCTTAGGAAACAATGGAAAAAGTTTCCTATGGAGCAAAAATGTTTCTTAAAAAACAAATGAATACCCCAAAAAACTTCATTTTGAGAACTTTTTTGAGATGTATCATCATGATACATGGATGAAAATTATTGACTTTACTAGACCGTGTGAAAAATGTCCACTATATACAATCCTACTCACACATTTGTCCTTGTATGAAGGAAAACCATCTTTAAAATTACAATTCACATCATTAATATCATGACTTTGGTGATAGGTTGTTGCCACATTTGCTACATTCTTGCTTGTGGGTATAAATGTGGTGATGTTTGAATTAGAGATGAAGCACATTCATCATGAATTCATTTTTATTGGTAATGTGAAATTTACATTAGAGAAATAACTCACATTTAACATGGGCCCTAGGAAAAAACCCTAAATTAAAGAAGGAAAAAAAAAGGGTGAATATGAGGGCATCCTCTTTAGGAATCATTTCAAATTTGTGGAAATCAATGACCATATTAATTTCTTATATCCAAGTTGTTTTGTTACACTCCTATTCCCAATATGTGCCATCCCACGCCATCTTCAACCTTTATGCACACACACATTTGGTGATGTGAATGATGGTTTGTCGGTTTTCATTTTTCTTAGTGTTGAGCATTGGTGTGGGATGTTCCCAATGCTTTAAGATTGAATGCCGAAGACTTGCAATAATTGATTTGAAGTTAATTGCACCAAAGGGGGTTTTCGCACCTTGAATTTTCTTTTTTCAAGCAAATTAGAGGTGATCCCATTGCACCTGAGCATTCATGCAAGCTCAAGCATTGCCATTTGGTCATATTGTCATTAAATTGTGCACATTTTAAAATACATGCATTTATTTGAGCATGGTCTTGGTGATAGGGCTCCTTTCATGGATTGAAAGATGATTAGATTTAATTCCCTTAGCCGTGAGGTTGTGCATTTTATTGAAATGTTGGGTGAGCAACCATTTTGTGACGTGCAATGGAACACGCGTTGATTTTGCAAACCTATTTCAACCCCACCTTATCCCAATTTGAATATTTTTGAACTACCTAATTGGGCGTTTGAAGAATTTCATTTGCTCCCTCAATTGCTCCCTTTAATCAACAACTAAAATTGAAAAAAATGATTAATTTTTATCTAACACTACTATTAATGCAAGTATTGCACAAAGAGAATTCAAAAAAGAAAAAAGAAAACCCCAACTTCCATTTCATTGTGAGATGTAGGTTGGGTTTTCCTCTTATAAATTTGATCATAATTTACAATAGGAAATATCAGAAGTATGAGGTTAAAATATTCAACTTGAGCCATCACATCACATTTTATTACAAAGATTTTCTTATACATGCGAAAAAAAATCTCAAGACAAATGAAGTCTCACAAAGAGGTTTATTTAAATGTATTACCTAAAATGAGAATTAATATATTGCATTAACATTTTTTTTTCATAAACTTGAAATCATTGTTTGTTTTAATTGAGTTGAATTCATCAATTTGATGTGAAGGCATCACAATGAAAGAAAATAATGTTAATTGAACTACATCATTACAACTAGGATATTCAAGTCCTTTTGCCCGATCACCCTTTCAACACCCATTTGCAGGTTAACTTGAGTTATCTAATGAAACACCATGTTGTTCATCACCTATTGGTTCTAATGAAATAACATGTTGAAGTACAAGCATATTTTTTTTCAACTTCGTTCCCCAAACGAATCTATATAAACAATATTTTTTTTGATTAGCCATGTGATTACAAATCCTACACACTAACATAAAAATAGAAGATACTAGGAATTTAAAGACAAATGATATGAAAATAGAACAAAGAAAAGGAAAAAAAATATAAAGAATTTTTTTTAGAAAAAGGAAAAGAAAATCAGAAAATATAGAAAGACAAAAAAAGGGAAGGAAAAAAATTAGAAAGACAAGAATATCAAAACAGAAAAAATAATTTCAAAAAAATAAGAAGAAGCTAAAGAAAGGAAAAGACTCTTGTATACAAACCATTCGTAATAAAAAGAAGAGAAAGAAGAAGAGAGAAGAAGAATAAATGAGAAAAAGTGATGTTAGTAAGTTAGTAGTTAAGTTTAATAGGTAGGGGTTAGCACAGATTGAAAAAAAAGGAACGAAAAAATAATGGACTTAATTTTCATTTTTCCTAAACCAACCTAGAACTCAACTATCATTCATTTGTGTTTCAACCAATGAAACCCAAAACCAATTTTCCCAATTGGTGTGTTAGTAAGTGTTAGTTGATTTTGGCCAAATGATCGGAGGCTTGAAGTTTCCAATTTGTACTTATGTTCACATTGTTAGAAGGCTTGGATGGGACCAATTAATCCCACAATTGATAAATATAAGTATCTTGTAGGTAGTAGATTGTTGGGTTGCATGAAATAGAACTAGTGGTCCCTCGTGCTATTAGTTAATAAATGAAGACTCCTCAAAGGTCACCCATCCCAATATTATTTACGTCAAAGTGGGTTCAACTTCAAAATCCTTATGGAACCTTGCTTAATTTAATTTCCTGATGCAATGAAAATCCCCCTAAGTTCAATAACTTTTGTTTTCTTGGTATGAAAATTGCAAAACAAAAATCCTACACATCATCTTATCAATGGATTTTTTAACACTCCCAAAAATATAGTTTGGCTTCATAATTTGGGAGGGTTATGATGTGATTGTATCCAAACTTAACCAAACAACCAAAAAAACACTTATTTTAATATACATTAGAAAAAATTATGTAATTTACAACCAAGAAATCAATGATTAAATGTTCTAAATGACTATATAATTGATTACAATAATAAGATATTATTTTTAATCCTATGTGGAAAACATTATAGTCATATATTAATGGTGCATTTGACTAATAGATGGCATGATGTGATAATAAACAAAATGACATCATTTTTTCATTGCAAGTTTTCATCCATACGACATCCATGATTGATAACAAAATGATGATGTGGTCATAAAATTATTATACAATGATTCAAAAATGACTATTAGTCATTTAATATGAGTTCAAATGGACATAAGAAACCATAATATGTAGGGAATTAATTGTGACCAATATTAAACATATAGGTAGTATAATTTTTTTTATTACATTAAAAAAAAAAACTTGACATATGATCCATTTTAAAATATTATATGTGGATAAATTAAATATTATACATTGAAATAAATTTTAATGATACACTACTGATAGATTATAAATAAATTTTCATATTTTAATTTAAAAATAAAATAGAAGTGTAAGTTGTGAGAAATACATAATTTATTTTACATGTGGAAAAATGAATAAATTTTATAATTTCAGAAAATTAGTTAATATTTTAATATTAATTATTATTTGAGAAATTAAATTAAAATGTTTTAAAATAATTTTATACATCATTATTACTTAATATGATTAATATAAAAAATTTAATTAATATAATTGTTTTGTAATCCGCTAATAAATATTTAATGTGGAAAAATTATATGGATTCATACAAGTAAATAAAAAATTATTAGTAAAATTATGATACATTAGAAAAAAATGTATAATATAAATTATTAAATCAAATGAAGGTTTTAAATATGAAAGATATATATTTTTTCATTTTTGTATTACCCACAAAGATTTTTCCATTTATAAATCATGTAATACAATAATAAAATTCAAATATTTTTCTTTCGAAATGAATTAATTCTTTAAAAAAATTATATAATTGTGTACATTATCGAAGGAACTTTATGAATAGATTTTCATTTCTTTCATTTGAACAAATTATCAATAAAATATGAATAATCAACTTTGAGGTTTTGTGTAATGTTTAAGTGAAACATGTTTTAAATAAAATAAATAATAGATTATTTACACAAGTGGGTTAACTTGGTGGTAAAGGAATTGAATTTCATCCTTGGGGGTCCAAGAATCAAACTTTACAAATGACAAATTCATTGTGGTCAATGTTGGAATATCGATTGAATATTCTTTACCTACATACACTATTTAGGTTAGGTGAATGTTTGCTTAAACAAGCTTAAATAGGTAGAAATCATAGGTGATGACATGTGTCAACAATTGTTAGGATGGAAAATAATGAAATTAAAAATAATTAAGATAAAATATATCTTATTATTTATATTATACAATAAATTCATAATAATAAATATTATAATTAAAAAATTAATGTTCCCCAAGTTTTTTGGTCTAATTTGTAATAATGAAAAAAAAATGATTAAATTATTATTAATGACTTCACATATGTCTTTTATGATAATGGATGAAATGTGTCACATCATGTCCTAAATAACAATTGTTTTAAACAACTCATTCGTAATGATTTTAGGACTATTGATTATTTTTGTTCTTTATCATTAGTCATAAACTTAATCATATATTTGAAATTGTTTTCTAGTGATATGCCTGAAAAGATTAATTTTGAAATTCCAACTCAATGTCATTTTTAGTTTTGTCTAAGGTGAAAATTGCACGTACTTTTTGCTCCTATAACCTTCACTTAAAAAGTTTGTTAAATTGTTTTGACACAAGTGTAACTGGTATCTTATCCTAGATAGTGAAATTATTTTTGCAAAGTAACCCTTTGCCAAATTTTGTTGAACATCTCCAACAATTGATCATATCATTAAATTGGATGAGGAATAGTATCATAATAATGTGAAAATTGACTTTGGCAATAGGTATAACAATTTTTTTCCCATAATATTTTGTTTATCATTTGCTCTTATCATGGTGATATTATCAAAGTGACTATATTTAATTGGCTAGTCACAATGATGGGTTCAAGTGTTGAAATTGAAATGGTCTCCATAAAGTATTGCTCAAAATTCATGATTATGGGTGAGATGTGAGAATATTTAATCAATATTTAATCTTTATAGTGGATGTAATAAATAGTGATACCAGCCCAACCAATGGAGATGCTTTGAGGACCAATAGGTAGGTGACAATATTGAAAAATTTCAGTTTTTTTCCTTTTAAATTTTATAGTTGAATTTGGCTAAATTGTATTATAGATGATCACACTCCAACTACATCACAAAATTGACAATATAAACATTGTTTGTGGCATTAGGCATAATGAAAATTTCAATTCTAATTAAAATCAGGTGGGTTAGAAAAAATGTTTTTAATTACCTATGTTCAAAAATTTTGGTTGCCATGAGAGAGTGGTTCTTAATAATGGGTGCATCTGGGAAAAACAATTTAAAATCAAACCCTCTTTAATCAAACACTTTTAATGTGGTGGGCAATGCTTAAGGAATGAAGGGTTCTTGATATAAGGGCACTTTACTATTGGACAATTTGGTTGAAATTTTGAGATCATTAGCCCTGAAATTGAAATCATAACCAAAAAATTTTACAGTGGTGAATTTTCGGAATATGACAAAAAAGTTTAAAAAAGGAATATGTTGTGGTAGATTTTTTGATTTTAAAAAAAACATTGAGGATTTTTTTTGGGGGAGAATGTCACCACCTTTTATGTTTATTGGCTCTTGTTTTGAAAATTCTCTACAAACATGTCAACAATTAATAACAAATTAGTTTTGAGATGCTGACAATTTTGACCACATGATCACAAAATTCATGAAAAGAATATTGACAATAACTATATATATCCTTGGAGTTAAATTTCATTTATCTATTTCATGTTATGTTTAATTGTTTTTAGAGCATCCACATCAACACCCAACAAAGCAAATTTTTTGATGAAAAACAATAACTATTATGATAATTTGGGATAATTCAATGACTTGGAGTGAGCAAATTTTGCGCATAGGATGTTGTGATTGGCAAAAGGCATTACACTATGTACTAGTTGTTATTGATTAATCAGATAGATTGATTGGTTCAGATGGTTTATTATTGGTAATTTCCCACCTTTTATAGTCTCATCTTTAATATGTTTATGAGTGGGGCATGAGAACAATAAGCCAACCATCTTGGTTGTGAAGTTTACTCCTTGAGGCCCAACTACCCACTATGGGTGGAGCAAGTTTTGGATGCTAACTGCAGGTTGGCTGCATTCAAAGAAAAGACGTGTAAAATCTTGGTAGGAGTGACCCTGCACCCACCATTGCACTAGTCCAATAGAACTCGTTTTGGGTTCCATTGGTTGGATGAAGCTTTGTTCCTTTTATAACTTTCTCTCTTCGTCCCTACCCTTTTCCTTTTCCCACCCTCACAAACCTGTTATCTTTTCTTATTTTTTCATTGTTTTTTTCTTGGTCTTTTTTTCTTCTCTTTCTCCTTGACCTTTTTTTCTTATTGTTTTTTTTTTTTTTTCTTTTTCTCCTTGCTCTTCTTGCTCTTCTTTTTCTTGGTTCTTTTTATCTTTTTATCTTGGTTGTTGTTTTTCTTCTCTTTCTCAGTATTTCTCTTCTACTATTTTTTTTGGGGTTTTTTTCCCTCTCTTTCTCCTTGCCCTTCTTCATCTCTTTTTCCTTCTTATTTTAAAAAAAAATCCTTATTTTTTTCCCTCTCTTTTTTTAAAAAAAAATATTTTTTGTTATTTTTTTCTTGCCTTTTTCTAAATGTTTTCTCTTGTTTTTCTCCTTGCCCTTTTTCATATCTTTCTTCTTGTTATTTTTTCTTTTTTTTAATCCTTATTTTTCTTATTGTCTCTTTTCTTGTTGTTTTTATCCATATTTTTTCTTATTGTTTTTTCTTGTTTTTCACCTTGCCTTTCTTCATCTCTTTCTCCTTGTTATTTTTTCTTCTTGTTCATGTTTGTTGGCACTTTCAATTTGGAGCAAGAGAGGGGTTTGGAGAATGTGTGTGTTGCAACTTTGGTTTTGAGCAAGAAAGGGGTTTGGAGAGTGTGTGTGTTTGCAACTTTGGTTTGAAGCAAAATCACAATGCAACATGGAGGTGAGTTTGGAACAACAAGAAGTCTTGTTACAAAAACACAACAATATTTGCAAGCTTTTTAAGCGAGTTTTTTTTTTTTTTTTTTTTTTTTTTTTTGTTTTTTTTTTTTTTTTTTTTTTTTTTTTATGGATTTTTTTCATTTTTTTTTTTTGGGGAACTTATTAAAAATAATAATTCTACTTGTTTTTGCATTTTTTTCCTCT
>Ga0116231_10003601_pt1 | contig 32071 bp, 19 predicted proteins | sample S1TSphgellanicum_2_FD_89695 | JGI IMG/M metagenome (GOLD analysis project Ga0116231, IMG submission 89695) | Host-associated microbial communities from peat moss isolated from Minnesota, USA - S1T2_Fd - Sphagnum magellanicum MG | ecosystem: Host-associated > Plants > Peat moss > Unclassified... | reverse complement strand
TTTCCTTAAGGTTGAATGGTTGTTTCTGTTTCCAACTTGGTTTGATTGGTATTGGTTTGCTACAAAGTCGAAAATTGATAAGTCGCCTGCTTGAATGACCAAGCTGCTGCAAATAGTTGAAGCTCTAATTGATTAGGAAATAGGTCATCGTTCTCTATTTTGTTTTGTTTTGGGTGTGTGTTCATATGCTCTTGTTTTCTGTGAACACCAAAGTAATGGTCAAACAATGTATAGATAATTGCATTTGGTACCTTCATATTAACAGTTGACACTTTCTTACTCAATTTTTGTGTTGAATTATTGACATTCATCACCTTCTAATTTCTAAACTTAGTTGCATGCAAGAACTATGGCATTTGGCACCTTTGAACTTCTAACTAAGGTGCACACAAGAGATCACATTTGTTGTTGGTATTTGACATTTTCTAATTTTTAACTTAGCTACACATAGAAGATTGTTGTGAATTTTTGTGAAGATTTATATTTTTATTGGCATTTGACGCCTTCTAAGCCCGACAACTTTCAACCTTACCCAATACGAGGATATTACATTGGTTGTGTAAATCCATGTTCTTGTTGTCATTCAACATTTTTTGGTGTGCATGTGTGCTTTTGTCAGCATTCAACACCTTTTGACTTTGGATGGATGTGGTGCAGTTGTGTGCAAACTTGGAAGTGGTGATTTCTACTACTATAATGGTTCTTTTGGGTGCACGTGTAGGTATAGTTTTTCATACCAATAAGGCTGCATTGAAGGAAGGTTGTTGCAAAATGCTCTATTTTGTTATGTTTTTATTTAAAATTCTCTTGATATTTGGTGAGTATCCTTTGAGTATCACAAGAAAACAAAATAAACTAGGGCATACATGCTCAGTAATAGGAATCACAACAAATTTAACTAGCATTCGATTTTTCATGTTTTAGTGTTAAATGTTGTATTAATGTTGTAAGTCTTTAAAATGTCTTTACATGAAGTTGTTTTTAACATACAAAAAACATGTGGAATAATTTGGATTGAATCTAATAAGTATAGAGTATAAAATATTCAAAAACATTCAAAAACGTTTGAAATGGTTTTTTATTCTAAGTTATATTATGTGAGATAAGGCCTTTTAGGGAGAACATTACTAAACCTAAGGTAATGCTTGGCATCACCTCACATGAACCCTTTATTTTAGTAATGACTTTCCTTAGGGTTTTACATACCACAAAATCCATTAATTATATAGTGTTTAATTTAGTGGCATGATTTTCACATGGTGTTTCCAAATTGAAGACATTTTATTGGTATTTGACAATAACAAAAGCCATGGAGAAACATATTTGTGTTTACTTTGGATAAATATAGAACACAAATAACAAACAAATTTTTTGATTTAATGGTGTACATGTATTTGATTCATTTTGTTCAATTTAAAATCCAAGAAAAAACATGAAACTCGTAAAAATAACGACATTGAAAACAAGTAATATCTAAGTGCAGTACTAATAAGGTGAACAAAATCTCTTGCAACATGTATGATGTATTATTTCATTACATTTTGGATGATGGATCATATTTAAATAATGTGATTTCTTACAACGATTGTTTATTGTCTGCCATGACATTTGCATAGATAAAAGAAATAAAAGCATCCAATTTTTATAAGGCCAATGTTTAACATATTGTGTCAATTGCTTGCAAGGTGGTCACTCCCCTCAACATATGTTTATGTTTACAAAATGCTTGATGATAAGTGTGATTTTTAATATTGAGGTGTTTTTTAGTACATCAATTGGAATAAAACTCAATGATTTAGATGGTTAAAAACATTCAAGGCAATAGTTAGATGTGGTTTGTAAGTCACACACCTATAAACCATCCAAACACACCATTCGGATAACATGAATAAACATTATGGGTCAGAAGGAATTGTTTTACATAAAATTTATGGTTTTACACAAATTGGAGCATGCCTTTGTTGGGCCTTGTCACCACAGGGACAAGGATTGTTGCATTGGATCCAAGTTTTGCAATTTTTATCTTATGAAAACGGTTTCACATTAAATGAACTAGTTTATTTGATGAACATGTTTAGACTGCTTAAATTGAAATAGGTTTTTTTGTGTTGAGAGTGTGGACATAGTAGGTGGATCCAACAAGAAAATTCAATGAATATTGCATGTTCACCGCATGGAAATTATATGTGTGAAACCTCCATGGAAATTACGGCTTGATGATGCAAATTGTGTAGCATCCTTGTGCACAAGAGTCTACGGATTTCAGATTAGGAGAATTGTTTTGCAATGGAACATGATGATTGCTACAAGTGTTTTTTTTCTATTAAGCAAAATTGGTTATGAATCTATAAATTATGCTCTTTGCCATGTGATCTTTTGGCAAGCATCGCTATTTCCCTTGGCGTAATGTTGCAATTGTTTAGTATGGGGAATCATCTTTGACAAAATTGGCCACAAAATATGCATCTACACATGCACTATGCAATTGATAGAAGATATGCTTGCATTAAAAGAGATTGAACATTTGCTCCAAGGAGAGAAGCTTTCTTGGTTAAAGGTTTTGTGTGCAATTGTTAGATCTCACAAGACTAGAAGACAAGATTTAATGAATGCAGGCCTCGAGGGAACTTGGGTGTGGGGGCAATGGGACACACATGTAGCCATCCATGGTGTTTAGGTGCACAACGAGCATCATAAGTGTTATATTGCTCGGATTTTGCTCCACTTACTTTAGTTGAAATGAGTTCAAAATCATAATTGTCATCATGACATTAGGCATAATTCAATTGCAATTCAACTACTATACAAGCTCAAGTTGTTCAAGTTTAACATGGGAATGTAGGAAGTTGGAATTGACCAAACTTGGCTTGGTGTTGTGGGCAAATTGCAAATGTATAAGGCATGATGAAGTGGGCATATAAATAATGTAGGTTCATTTTGGATTTTTGCAAGAGAATGCTTGTTAACAATAGTGTTTGTGGCATTGTATGTTCCGGAAACTCAAGGCTGAACTTTGGAGCAGATTGAAGCAACTTTCAAATGAAGCTTACCAAAATGGATGTGTTGTGTTTGAATGAATTTGTCTGAATTTGTTGTGTTTTGGTCATTGAATTAGAGTTTGGATTCAACAACTTATTTTGAAAAACTTGCAACTTGATTTGAATTTGATTTGAACTTTCTTTTGCTCTCGCATAATGGGCATGTTTCTTGACTAGGACTGATGGGGGGTCTATTGGGATTTGTTTATGTGACTTAAATCAAGTACAAATCAAAAACAAATCAAACCCTCTAATTGATAGAGAAAATTGAAAGGATTGATATTTAAATATTAATATTTAAACATTGAAAGTTAAAACTATCTTGAAGTTGGAACTTTGTTTGAATTTAGAACTTTTCTTGGGAACCTTGATTGAAATTTGTAATTTGTTGATTGAAAAATTTGCTTTGAAAAACTTACAATTTGATTTGAAAGTCAAACTTTGTCATTAACAATGAAAATTCAAATTATTAATATTTAAAAATAGTAAAATATCTTTAAAATTCAGAAAATTAGACAAACAAATAATTTATAGAATTAAACTTCTAAAGATAATATTTGAAATGTTTAGGTAACATTTAAAAAGAAAATTAAACTGAAATTGGAAAAAATATTTTGCATATAAAAATAAATAAATAAATGATCTAAATAAAAGTAAAATAAAATAAATTTATAGTTTTAAAATAATAATTGAATTTTAAAATTATGAACCAAAAGAATTGTCAATACAATATAATAGAACAATTCAAATAAGCAAACACAAATAACAACAACAAATTCACTTTAAAATTACATACCTAGTTAATTGTTCACATACTTATTTCAAAAAAATTTGAATAAAATAAAAAAACAACACAAATATACATACGTGTATATTTACCTATCTACATAGGAATCTATTTATATAATTATATTATTAAATAGGTAGGGCCTACATGTCATGGTGCCTTGTTTGTGTGTAGCATCCAAATGTAGTACTACTCCCATCTCAAACTTTAGTAACACCATTTTTGAATAGCCTAAAATCATATCTAGTCATGAAATTAAACCTTCCACATCCTAATACTTGCACCAAACTATTATAAATAACTTTCAATTAAAGTAGACTAATAAAAAATGTACTTCAGCGGAAATATCACCACTCACAACAAATATTGGTTTGTTAATTGTTGAATGTGGAAAATATGTTACTTGTTATATGGGTTTTATTTTTGATATCTTTGGAAAGAAAAAATCCCAAACTACATATAGCATAATGTGGTCATAGTAAATGGGGATAGGTATTTAAGGTGGAACTTGAGAATTATAAAACATAGAGATGAAGCATTCCTTCTTTTAAAATGTAAACCTTTTCATACACCTCCAATTTTCTCTTGTAAGGTTTGGTTTGATAAAATGATGGCAAAATAATCCAAAATACATTCATTTCTAAGACATGGAATGAATGTATTACATAAGGCCACTATCATGAGGAATGATAAAATATTGATTTCTTATGCACCCATCATTCAATTAATTTTTATAGACCATGACAAGTGTGAATGTTGGTAATTTTGAGGTAATGACTTTGCAAGCTCATGAACTACCCCACAATAGAAAATATTTGCTCCATTTCAATTTGAAATCTTGGTATGCCCAAAAAACAACATTCAAGAACTTGCTTGCATGCTCCTTCCACCAAGTTAGAGGTTCAATAAGCTCTTTTCTAGAAACAAGAACACCAAAAAATACTAACACCTCATGACACAAGTAGAACTTCATTAGCTTTTGAAGTAGATGTTTTACCATCAAAGAAAGAGTATACAAACAAATTGTAACTTTGGTGTACTATGGCTAAGAATAGGGTTCAAAAACTTATTGACTTTGATAAGAAAAGGAATCATAACCCTTCTACCATACTCACCAACAAGAACTTCAATTTTATCCCTACTCAAAAGATGTGTGATGCATTGCACATGCTTGAATCACAAATGCTTGCAAATTGGGTTTTCACAGGGGTTTTGAACTTTCAAATGGGAAGCCTTGCCTTTATGCATGCCTTGTCCCACTCTTGTCTACCTTTTCCAAACTTCTTAGTCCAAGTAATGGTCTTTTACAAAATAGATTATGCATTTTTCAATAACACCTCCTTCATGCCAACACAAAGTTTTGTGTCATTTATGGCATGTTGGCATGCTTTTGACATTGCATGGTCAAAACAAAAACTTGCAAAAGGTTCTTGAAATTGCAAAAGGGCACATGTAACCACCAAAAATAATGTGCTACTAGGGTGTTGAGGTTAAAGTCCTCATCTTTGACATATGCTATCACCTTGTCCATCAATTGGAATTCAACAAGTAAGGTTTCACAAGTTTTATTAAAGTTGCCCAACTACTAGGCTCCTTGAACAAGCCAATGATTACATCCTTTGGCATTCAATGTTCATCTATGAAATTCACAACCAACATAAATGTATTGAAACTAGTCCTAAACATCCAAAGATTAAAGGTGATGGTGCTAATTGCACAATTAAATAATGTAAGCAAAACATATGTTACCATGGTTTCTACAAGCAAGTTGGGAATGTGATCCTTTACCAAGCACTTGCAATAACAAGAATAAATTTTAGGATCTTGTTGCATCACCAATCTCTAAAACTAAGGTGACTCTACACATCACAATGCCTTTGTCGCTTTCCGTAATGAAAAAGTAAGGTTTTCCACAAATTTGAGTAGAGGATAGTCGATTTTTTGGTAATGCCCCTCACCACCATAAAACTTAATGATGCTTGATGGATGGACAAGGTTTTTCTTCTTACATGCCTTTTTGCCCCTTTCTCCCCAACCTTCACACTTTGATCTATAGACCTTAATTCAAGCTTGTTTTTAATAAATTCATTAGGGTGTTTATTCAATAAATGTTTTTTCATCAAAGTATTTCCATGGGCAAGGTTATATTGCAACAAACCTTTCTTGGATCTTGTGGTGCTTTGTGCATTTTGTGAAGGTTCAAGTATGAGACGGTAGTATATGGCAAATCACACACCTCACCATTTGCATAACTTCTACACCAATTTTAGAATTTTGATTGTAGAGAAAAAAAACCCCAAATTGAACTCAAGTTGATGGTGCAACACCCAAAACCCTTGGTTTTTAAAAGAGATATATATAAAACTCTCCATGTCATTAGTTTTTTTGTAGCTTGAATCTCTCTAGGACTTTCAATAGTCTATTGCACCTTTGAAGTTGTGAGCCTAATATCACCAATTTATGTTTCGTCCACAATGTAATTTGATACACACACAAACCATTTAACTTCATGCTAGTTGACATACATCAAATTCTTCTAAAAAAAAAAAACTTGCAAACCACATCAAGCACCACATCACAAACTTCCTTAGGCAAAATTTTAATATGATAATAATGAATCATTAGATGTATGTTATTTATTAAGTTTTTTTCACATCATTGTTGTGTATTTTTCATTTTATTATTTTATTGTTGATAAAATTCTTGTTGAAAATATATAAACATAATGAACAATGGTTTTGACTTATTGATTCCATGATTATGATGATGAAAAAAATAATGGTTTGTGATTTTACCATAATTTTGATCACACAAATGTAAAATTCATAGAAATTACCATTCAAGGACACTTAAATTCTATATCATTTTAAAGAATAATTATGTTCATGTTGATACTATGATAATAAAATATAATTTGAACATCTTTTGAAATAACTAAAAAATGACATTTGATCCAAATTACATTATATATTGGCTTTCATTAAAGTTTTACATAATGATTTTTCCCTAGGAAGTTTGTGATGACAATGCAATGTTGCAGTAACCCAAACTAGACACCAAACTTTAAATTAGTTGTAGAAGTTGAAAATTTGGGTTTTGATGATGATAATTGTGAGCAAGAATTAAATCATTAACACTAGTCACCAACGAAAGAGCCAAAAAAACATTAAATAAAACATGTTAGAATTATGTTCAAGTTTGAATTCAAAGCAAATGCAAACAAAGGTTGATATGCACATAGTTTTTTAAAAAAATTGAAAAACTAAAAATCTAAGCACAAATTTTGTCTTTGTGAACATTGCTGATAGAAGCTTTTTAAAAAAAATTAAACTAAAAGCTTTCGCACTTTGCAGCTTTGAAAAAAAAATCATTGAAAATGAAAAATATACTTGGACTCTATGTCAAAATTGAGAATCCAAGATCATTGGTGCATAAAGATTGTTGGTGTAACCATTGACAACTTGCTACATCAAGGAGGTGTTGCAAAGCCATTGTGTGATAACCTAAGTTTTACAGCAATCTTAGTATCTCATTCCATTCAAAGTTGAAAAGTTTAGTAATGATATCATCCATTGTAAAACAAACTTTCATACCATATTGATTTAGTATCTAAACCCTAAACCTTCATAACATATTGCCCCCATTACATGTATCACCCAAGTGTATGACTTTTTCATACCCAATTAGTTTATTAACTTGTATCCATATTCATACCCATATTGCACACTTAGGTTAGACCTTGTATATTAGTACAACATTCGTTCATATGCATACATCATGATTTTATTAAAGGGGTCGTTCTAGGCATTGTGGATTTCTCTATGACACTCATCATTGGCAAGCATGATGGATGCTCATTCAATGGATTTGTTAACAAGATTCTTCCATGCCCAATTCACCAACCTTAGTTATAAGAAATCATCCAATTGGAGTTTCCTTTCTCTTTGAACATTGGTAGAGTTTTTCATGTCCTTGAGTAAGTCGGCACACAATATGGGTAAATACCATGTGGCTCGTTAGATGATCCCTAGTATTTTGGAAACCACATGTGTAAGGAGCATTTCATTTAGAAGTTGAAGAAATATGCTCCTATCCATGGAATAATCCATTTGCAAAAAAAAAAGCCTCCCGGTTGAACATTATAAACAAGAGAAAAAAATGGTCATCCACCATCCTCTAGATGTTTGTCATGGCTCAATTGTGGATGAACCTCAACAAAGTTAATATTTTGTTTAACTTTAGTAACCCATTATGGGTAAGTGCATGGTAAGTTGGACAAAAAGTAGTAGGAATTTACAAATTTGAAAGTTCATTCCTTTGTATTTTTTTTGAGCCCTAAAATGTTTTTTGTAGTTAGGTAGCAATAATACATTGATTCCAAATGACTTTTTTCCATTAAAAATTTCATTTTTGCATAGCTCATTGATTAAAACATACTTGCAAAATTTTAAAATAAATCATGTTTTAAAAAAAGATGTTATGGACTTTTGAAACAATGTGTTTGCTTTTCACCAAATAAAAGTCTATAGTTCATAAACTTCATTAAACATGAACCAAAAAATTTCAATCTTGATTTCATTATTACATTTAAAAACTAAAACCAATTCTTTAAAAAGTTTTGAGATCCATCATAGAACCAAACTAAAGTCCATTCACTTAATTGTTGCTAGTGTTACATACCTTAATTTTCAATTTCAAAAGTTTCCTATAATTTTATATATTTTTCATACCAATCGATTTCATTACATAATATTGAAGTTTATAATTTCAATTTAATTAGTCCCATTTAATAATTCCATAATGTACCAAAAAAATAGTAATTATAACCACATTTAAGTGGTAGAAAAATGGATTATGTTACTCCAAAATTAGTCCGCCCTACCATGCATCCACCCTTATGTAAGAAGTAAGTCATTTGTATAGGTAAATAAGTAAGAAAATAAGTGAATATTAAGTAAGTTGTTGGATTGTACTAATATTGTACAACCTAGGTACAACCTAGGTACGTATTACTAGTATAGATATTGGTATTGAAAATAGGCTAGTAAGCTATGACTTGAGGCTATGTTGACCTTATGCAAATATTAGTTTACTATGAGATTTAAAGTAATATTAGGTACATATAACTTGCCTTATACTAGTACTTGGATACCATGTTTATTTGTACCTACCATATATTAGGAAAAAACCAACCTTGGACTTTAAATGGTTGATACTAGATTGTGAAATTTTAAAAAAAGTATTCAATATTAGTCATAATTTGCCATAGTAGTTATAATTCTAATGTTGTTTGTTGCAATAGGATCTTACTTAAATCACTTAGCTATTGCACATCACCACTTCCCAATATTGTTCACCTAATAATTTTTTATTTTAAAATTCCAATATAAATAGATTTTTACTATTCAAGTTCATTATTTACTTGTATAATTCAGCAATAATAGCTTTGATTTTAGTGTTGTTCAAACCTTAGCGTTGTACATGATGCATCATGTTAGTAATGTTATGTCCTTTTTGATGCATACATGCCCTATCATCATGTCAATAATTTCTTAAAATTTGTTTTGGAATGTGTAGGAATGTGTATGATATGTCATAGTAAAAAAAATGAAGTGAATTTGTTACCATAGAATGAACTAACATTCAAAAATATGATGGAATATAATGTAAAAAATATAGTGTACAAATCCATTTTAAACAAGTGATTGTAAAAGTATATAAATTTAACATATAAAATCTAATATGTGGCCATAAATTAAATGAATTACAAAGTTGTAACCAAAAAAACTTAACATGTCATTGTAACCCACATACATGCACCTAAAAGTGAATACTTGTTCAAGTGACAAAATTGCCAATAAAATAAAATAATTCAACATGTGCAATTTCAATACTTGTTGTGGGCTATAATCACATGTTTGAATGTTACTTTTTTCTATTCTACTCTTTTATCTTTTATATTTCATGGGCATCTCATGTTTTTTTGGTCATGCAACCATGAGTATTCAAATGTAAAGTAGTATTTTACATGCAATCATAAATAAATTGAGTAATAATATACCTTTTACATGTGATTGTAACATTTGTAGATTGAATAGGAAATGAAATTTGAAAAATATTTATTTTCAACATGTGACCATAAATAAAATGAATTAAAAACATGCAACAATTACAATTCTACATGTGACAATAAGTATTGAAATAAAAAATATTTATTTTACATGTGATTATATGCAAATGGATTAATGAATTTAGTTTTTACATGGAACGGTAAATTAAATGAATATATATGTATACACATGCACCCATTAAAAAATGAAGTACAATGTTTTTTTTATACATGTGACCATAACAATTTTGCACATGACCATGAACAAAATGTAACCACAAATTTGTTTTTTACATGTACAAGGGTCCAAAGATGGTAAATTACATTGCAAATGTTCCTTGTAACATAAATGAAAAGTAGCCATCAAGTATACTTTGATATATTGAATTAAAAATATTATTTAGTTTAAGGATTAATATGAACATTTTTTTCAACTTTTTAAAAACTTTAAATAAAGACTACATGTTTAAAGTAGGTTTTTTAAATATGTGAAGTATTACATTTAATTATTTCTTGAATTAATGGGGTGTTAAAATGTACTTGTGTCTTTTCATCTTTTTCACATTTTAATAAAAATAAGTTTAGCTTGTACGGTAAAAGTAGCCTGTTTCAAAATAATATTTACAAATCAATTTCAAACCTACTTGTTATTATTTTTATTATACTAAAATTCTTCAAATTTTATACTCAACTTACCATAAACCCAATGTAAGCCCAGATGTTTTCAAAATGAAAAATAAATATTAAAACTATACTTTCTTATGTTTTTGTAAAAAATTGTCATATTTTAAAAGGGGATTTTGGGAGACTTTTTGGTCCAACTTACCATGCTTGGACCCACAACTGTGTCATTTTTACATCATTACAAGGGATTTTTTCCATTCCAACCCATTAATTTGTGACGTGTCCAAATCAACCATTTTTGTGACTATTAATGTGACTGTCCTTTGTGGCACGTGGTAAAAATAACTTGTTGCATATTTGACTACAAAGTGATTTAAAGTTGCATATGCAATTACAATTTGTAACTAATATCAATTTGGATGAAAATGAAGATGAAAAGTGCATTTACATCATTCATTTTTAATGGTTGGGTAAAAATAGATGAAAATGTATGTGTTTTTGTGACTCATCATTGTTTAGAATTTTGACTATAGATCCTAGTTGCAAATATGTACACGTAAGTAAATGTGAAAAAAAAACGAATTGGCAAATGAAATTACAAGATTTAGTAGTCTAAATTTTTTCCCTTAATGTTCTTGAATGAACTAAGTATTAGATGTGTAATAGGGTTTGGTAGGTTTGTGAAAATGTCATAAGACCAATCAAAGTGGTAGAAATGAACCATTATTTGCAATTTTTAGCATCATAGGGTTTTATGTAGGTGTGAACATGTTTTGTTTCTAAACATTAAATGGGATTGTTGGATTGGTGACTTTTTTTTAAATAGTTTTCTGAGTGAATTAAAAATTTTCATTAAAATTTCCATTTAAACTTGATATGCTTTTTACACATTACTTGAAATTACATTTTGTTTGAAGTTGTTAATTTTTTGTTGAAACCAAAGTGCCATTTGGTTTAACCAAATTTGATAAGAAGACAAAATGAAGTAATATTTCAAAAAAATTCTTTTATATTTTTGGCCACCTACTTAAACCCTATATAAAAATCTAGCAGCTTTTGTTAAGTTTCAGTCAATTTTAACTATTGAAAATTCCAAAAAATTGACATCAACACTTTTAAATTTGAATTTAACCAAGGTCTCTATATATAATGTTAGGGAAAAATGGTTGGTTCTAATGATGGTTGTTTAGGATATTAAACTATTAAAAATTCCACACAAATGTTTTTTTTCTAGAACAAAAGAAGTGCATTTGGCCATGTAATGAATTTATTAAATAGACTAGGTAGTAGGGTAATTAATTAATTAATTAAGCTAAGTAATAGGTTATAGGTAATAATTAATAAGTAGGATAGGTAGTACATATATGGTATATAGGCAAGCTAAGTAAAATACATTTTATGGTGTGGATATGTCATATTGTACATTTAATTAATTGATTAATCTAGGCCAAGTAGTAGGAGTTATTAATTAATTAGGTAGACTAGATGGTAGGTAGTATGTATGTGTGTTAAGTAGTAAGAGTTCTATTTTGTTGATATGTGATAATTTTTCAATATTAATTATTACTTAACTTTAGGTAGGCTATGTAATTAATTTAAAAAATAGGCTAGGTAGTAGGTAGTAAGTAAGTAGGTTAAATAGTAGGTAGTTTATTGTATGAATATGTGACAATGTTTTTTTGCACAAAACGAAGGATGTGATATGATACAACCACCCAACACTAAACACAACAATATTTTCTAATATCTTCTTCATCCTTTAACCAAATTGAGTGATTTTTATGTCATTGGAAGCACAAATGGAAGGATTATAATTGTTTATTAAAGACCAAAAACAAAGGTGCAAGGAAGAAAATGCAAGAAGAGAAGGAAAATGATTGTGATATTTTTTCTCAAACTGTTTGAAGAAAAAACTATGCACCTTTTGTAATTTCAAACCCCATATCTTCTTCAATTTTTAACCAAATTGAACAAATTTTATGTCATTGGAAACAAAAATTAGAGGATTAATTTTTTTTTGTAAGCACTAAAAGAAAAAGAGCAAGGAAAAAAATGAAAGAAGAGAATAAAAAGGATTGTGATATTTTGTCTCAAATTTTTTGAAGAAAAAAAATGTTAGACCCTTTCTAGTTTCAAACCCCATATTTTCCTCATTTTTATTCTGTTTTGAGTGATATAAAAACTTATAGGTGTGCCAACTAGGGATTTACAAAACTTTTTTGTACTAAAAAGACAATGGAACAACAAACAAAAAATTTAGCCCCAAAATCCAACATAATGTTAAGGGTCTAACATTTACACCTACCATAAAACATAAACCCATTACACAAAATAACTCATATCTTCCTTATTCCTAGACCAAATTGAGTGTTTTTTGTGGTATTGGAAGTGCTAGGTGGAAGACTACACATTTTCTTTGAACATCAGAATCAAATGAACGATGTGTGAAGATTCAACCTCCTTTGATTTTTAAAGTGTATGATGGTCGATTTGTCTACCTTAGAGTTACATAACGTTGTGGTTTCCTTTCATTAGGATTTTTCAATATCATTTGTTAAAAAGTTCAATTTTGTAAAGTATATACCTAAGTGAAAGAATGGACTTGTCATGGTTTGCACTTTAAACATTCAAAGTGCATGAACCATATGGGATGAGCCAAATAAGAAGGCTTGTATCAATGAAATAAATTTAGGATCCTACCTACCTACTTAAGTTTATTTACACCCACATACCTATCCTAAGCCCAACTACCTACCTACCTATTTGTTTGAGTATCTAGCCTATAGTAGGATGGTTGCCTACCTTGATTTAACCTACTTTAAACAAGGTAGTCATTATGATTATACTATTTGTTATTAAAAATTTTAAATTATCATTTATTGCCACATTTATACATCCTAACTTTTTGTCATATGTGATTACAAATTTAGTTGTAAATCTAGTTGCAAGTGGTCTTGCCATATAGGCATATGCAACTACACATTTTAGTTATACAAATCAATTGCAAATAACCATGCCATGTTAAATGGATGAAAAGTAGGTGTTAGTTACATATTGATGTGATTGTTTTTTTGATTGGGTGCCGTGTATTGCCTTTTATGATTGAAATTTTATGCGACTTGTCCAAGGCAATTAGACTTAGTACCAAGTCACATGTGTTATTAATGATTTAAAATCAACCATAAATCTAGTCATTAATTTGCAAATTTCTTGTAGTGCATGTGATTATAAATGAATAATATTTGATTTTTTCAACATTAGAATTGGTGCATATTACTTTGTATTCTATTCAAGTTAAGAAATAAAATAAAATACCATGGTAAATTTTTAAAAATTGTAGTCAATGTTAATTGTAGGTTTGCTATGATTGAAACTTTTATGTGTTTGATGCGATGCATGTTGACATGAAGGTAAATTCGAAATCACTGTGTCATAAACTTGTTTGGTTAGTTCAATGCATTAACTTTTTTGATAAGTACATGATTACTTATGAATATTATTAACCTAGTGGTCTTTAGATTACTCAAAGTTTTGTTGAATAATTTTTCATCATTTCTTGTAAAAGGCCTTTTTCAAATTTTTTTCTTGATGTTTTTTTTTAAATGGAAAAAGAGGGAATCAAAATGTTTTCAAATATTTGTGGATTGTTTGAAGTGTATATTGTTTCTTTGATTTATTGTTGTTTAGGTAGATTTTAAAAAATATATAGTTTAATCTATAGTCACCATTTGGACACAAGTCAATGGTTAGTGATGGTAGTTTTGTTTTTGCTTTGCGTGATTAAGGTATCCCTATGCTTTTGTACCAAAAAAAATTGACAAAAATTATCAAAAATAAAATAAAAATTCTAGTCATAACAAGGTCAGCTCTTATTTTATTTTGTTAATAACCCTTGGTTTTCCATTTTTTGAAAATAAATAATAACCTCCAGCTATTGTTATTTCAAAAACCCCCAAGGCAAGGAAATTCAAATTAACAGACAACTTTTAGAGAGCGAGCTGATTGGGGGGGGGGATTTTAGTGTCGTTTCTAGTAACCCATCCAAACAATCGTCAATAACAAATTGTCAATGAACTTGACTATTGTCTGTGTTATGAACATTGTGCTCTCGTTGGGCACTCAAAGTCCTAGTGTTCTATGACCAAAGACGAATAACAGAATGAATCAACTACAAACAAACGACGAACTTGTAAGAGATTCTGACTATTACAAGAAACAAGATAGCGGGTGTCAAAAATCACAAGTTGATTTCAACTCTAAGTCATACAATTGTACAAAACCTCGAGTGGGTTTTTTGGCAAAAGAGATAACCATCGGCCAACTCGTACATTGTGTGTGTGTGTCCATATGGGCGAGAGAACAAGTCCACATGGACTCCACATAGGCATGCCACCTAATAATGGCCAATACATAATAATTGGGAGGTTGTCCCAGGTGTCAAAAAATGTGCAAGTTTTGTTTGTAGCCAAAGAAAATTTCAACTAGGGTTAAGGGGCGGAAAAGGTGGCCATAAAAAACAAGAAAAAACACATCCCCCAGGAATTTAGGCTATATATGGTTGACTTCCAAAACATTGGTTTTGGCTACTTACTTGGCATGGTCATCATTTATGAACATCACCGACTGACTGACTGCCTTCCCGTGTGAACGGGACTACTAATTATAGGCGGAACAGCGTTCTTCTCCGCTTTCACACCATGAAAAAGGCTCCGGCAACAAAGGGACGCGGTTTAGGCCACTCAAAACTCGGCAGAAACGGATGGCGGTGGCTTCCGGATGGCCGTTGGATCCGCTCCTTATCGGAGTTTTCACCCTGCGTTCACACAGATGGGGAACAAAACGAAATATTCGTCAACGTTACCTTTTGGGGACGATGATTTTTTTTTTTTAATTAAAAAAATTGGGGGGGGGGGTTGGCGGGTTTGGGGGAGGCTATACCATAATACCGCCCTTATTCCTAGGGGTTTAGGGGGGTGTAAAGCACCTCCATAGACCATAGTAGCCTAGCAGGTTCCGCACTTTGATGTCAAATCTTTAATATATATATATTCCTAAGATTCCAACATAATCATTAAAAATTATTAAGGTGTATTTTTATCCTTTAAAGTATACCTTAACAGTTTCTCTAGAAAATGCAGATTTTTTTGTTCTCATAATTATTTTGTGCGTAACTTGCTAGGTTACTATGGTATTGTATTTTTCACATAATATCAATATTCATGTTGCATACTTGCTAATATTCGTGTCTTCATTACTTAAATTCATGCCATTGTCTAAAAGTTATAAATTTGATTATCCTCATACCTTAGCAGTGTTTAAATTTATTTATTTATTTTTTCAATTTTGTGATGTAGCTGAGGTGGTAGTCATCCATAAGCTGCTTTTTGGCAAATTTGGCCATTAAAAAAATATGAAAGAAAATACTTTAACATCATTGTATATTTACAGCTACCTACTTGAACCCATGTACAAAAATCTGGCTACTTAATTTTTTTAAATTGAATTTTTTTGGCTATTTAAAAAAAATCATTGAATTTGTGACAGAAATTTCCAAAATTTCACAATAGTGAAAAATTTTGCACCAAAAAAAACCAAGTACCCTAGCAATATGTGAACTTCAAATTTTGTTTAGTAACTATAATAACTTGGTATTTTGAGAATTTTACTATACCATTTTCCTATTGGTGTATGATAAATTGGATACCTCCCCAACATTGGTTTGCATCAATGTTGGGTGTTTGTGTAATGCAAATTTGGAAAGTCATTTACATTTTATCAAAGTCTAAAACTTTTTAAATGAAATGTGTGCAAGTATTAGCGTTCATTTCAACCACAAACTATACATGTATATGCATAAGTGCATTTGTGTAGTTGCACACGGTCATAAAATTGTTGGATGTCCATTGCATTCATGCATTGTGTAATGCTTCGGACAACTGTAAAAATCATGCAAGTGCAAAAATTGGAAACACAATACAATGCAAAATATACATTGCACAAGAAGGAGGCAAGCTCAAAAGGGCACCCAAGGAACAAGAATGATGATGCGGTACAGGTGGTGTGGTGCCCAATAGATGAAAAACATGCATTACACAAGTGAGAAAGAGGCAACCTCCAAAGGCCACCCTAGTCACAAGAATGGTGATGAGAATGATGAGTGGTGTGTTGCTCCAATGGCAAACAATTGAATGGGTGCTCCATGAACAAGTGGGTGACATCAAATGGCAAGAGCTAGTGGCAAAAAAATCAAAGACCATGTGTAAAAAACATAGACATAAAAAGGCAAGGCATAAACAACAAAACAAATGCAAAGAAAGAAACCATATCAAGCAACGAGAACAAATGGTAAAAACTCAAGAACTCTGAGGCAAGAACTCTGAGGCAAAAGCATTGACATGAAGGGGTGACAAGTAGGTGCCCAAGTGGCGAGGACAAAATAGACCTTATGTGAAATGGGGGAACCATCTACATTGCGAAGCACATGGTCGTAAAATGTATCACACAATAGAGTTAACCGTAAAGTCACCCTGTTTTCACCCTGTCTTTGGACCTGCTTTACCCCCATCCCCTATTTCAGTGGTATCCACAAAGTAAGGAAATTTTATTAATTTCAATATGAAATGCTGAAACTCAGCATTTCATGCACAAGGTTCGACAGTAATTATAGTAGTCGTACAGGTAGGAGCAGTGAAAATATGTAGCAGCAGTGGAGGCGCTCAGGAAAAAGGAAAGACATGATGAAAATTGCTGGAAAAAACTAGTCTAGGTCCCAATTATTTCGCTTTGTAAAATTTTCATTCCCAGTTACATGTTTGTGCCCTATTATGGTGAAATTGACAGTTCTTGCCCCATAATCGTGGAACTTTACGGATAACTCTGATGTTGTGTACGTTTTTTGAAAAGTTTAATAAACAATCATGGTGTAAGTGAAATTTTGCACAAAATGCTTGGTTTTGTGTTTTTACTTTGCCACCCAATCAAGAATGCCCTCACCCAGCTCCAATTCTTTCTTTTTTTTGCACATTCTAACCTGGATAAGAAGGAGGATAAGCAAAGGAGAGATTTCAACTTTGGGTAGAGAGAAAAGAAAAGTGAGCTGGATGTGTTTTGTCGTTATGTTAGCCAGCTGCTTGGTTAATACTGAGGGTTGTCTCTTTTGCCAGGTGGGTTGTCCAGAGTCCAAGCACCGAACATGGAAGCTGCTGTGGAAGTTGATTCTATGTTGTTAGTCCTTTACTTGTTTTTCTTAGTCTTGGTGCCCAACAATCTTGAACACTACTGAGGTTGGAAAAGATCTCTTATCACATTCCACTAGGTTTATTTTGAGAAATGGTCAACTTATACATATTGGGGTCTGCCCACCAATCAAATGTTCAAGATGGCCCTGTTTGGATGTCAGGACCATATTACGTTTCAATTTAAACAAACATTCCTATTTCAATTAAGAAATTGGATGGTAAGATTTTATCTGACTTAGCTCATCTTAATTTGATCTCATGATCTTTTGAATGTAATCAAACATTGGTTGGATCTGATATATACCCACAGCCCTTAAAAAAAGATCAAAAATCAAATACCTTTTTACAAAACTAAAGCCAAAGGTTCTGTAATTCTAAAATTCTCAAAAAAACCTGAACTGAGAGTTATTAACAAAGCAAATACCCGCCCAACACTGGTTGATACCCAAATAGGTATACCGAACATGAAAGACCACCGAACCTCAGCCTTAATTTGCTGCCAAGAAGTCAAATGCTGGCAAACGTGATGTTGTTTAGAATTCAATCATCTTTTTTGACACCCAGAGGTGTTAAGTAGCAACAGTTGTCACTCATGAAGGACCGACCTTTCATCCTTCACCCTTCCTCCACCCCTCAAGGCTTCAAAGTTCAAACTAACCTTCTTGATGTCTGTCCATTGGCACTTTCAAATGCATCATGCCATGAAAGAGAAACCCATTCTCTTAGAATTTGGCTTGTAAGAATTTGTGAAACGCGGCAATTCTGGGATCTCAGAAAGTTTTGGGGGCAAAAATACTTTTTTTTTTGTAGGGTAAGGATCAGAATAGGGCTGTTCTAGCTATTAGGGTTTAGGGTTTTAGGTGGGAGTTGAGCACTGGATCCTGGATTCCCAGAACAGCCCCCTCCTTAGTAAACCCTAACCTATATGGCAAAGAACTAGTAGAATTTTGCTTTCAGAAATGGTCAGCTGTAATTCATTTAAGAGGAGAGGGTACACCTTACTTACATGTAACTGAGGAAACTTACACACAAGGCACCTCCTCTCTTGAGACAGAAATTTTACTGGAGTGTAAGGTCACCTCCTCCACACACACTAGAAAAAGTCTATTGTTTCTTTACAAAAAGTTGACAGAAATCTTCCACTCCATCATCTTGTTTCAAGGTTCTTGCATGGAAATTGGGTTCATAAATTGTGACCTCTGCAACACAAATGTGAGCAAAAATGATTAGGGTTCAGATTGATTGTACAGGCTTGAAATCTGTTAATAGTCAATTAGTGGGGACTATTAATAGGCTGGTGTTAGAGGTATGGTCCTTCTCTAGGTGCTTGAAAAAAGGTTGAAGGCCCTTTTGGTCTAAGGGTAGGGCGAAGTCCAACTTCTAAGGGTAGGTTGACCTTCAAAGGCCAATTCTTGCAAGAAGCCTAGCACAGCCAATTTGACTATGAAAAATGGGGGTCTTGAAAATTGTGACTTAAAGTCATTGACAATTGCAAATGACAACTCCTAGTTGGCGCATCTATGAATTAGCAGCGTGAGCTAACTTATTAGTTTAGTTACAAGTTACAATTACAACAAAGTGGATGGCACATTGGGGTAGTAGGAGCAGAAAAAAACTATATTATGAATGGGATACAAGTCCATGGTGGTCCACATTCAACGTGGACCTCCCAAATATGAAAGTATGAATGCTAGGGTTAACCCCCTAAACTTCAAAGAAAGACAGAAATACACTGACAAGCTGACCAAATTGGTCTGCCCCTGATGTTTATGGGTTAATTGGCAAATAAAAGATTCAAATATGAAGCATTAAGATTTAACAGTTGAGGCTGATAGGTACAAATATCTAACTATTGCAATCAGACCCAACCATAATCCAAAAATAACCCATTGAACATTTCTCATAAAATGCCTTGGGGTAGGCTAACCCTAGTAGTATCTTATAAACTCTAGGTTCTGAGAGTTGGCTAACTGGTCAATAAGGCTATTCTTTCATCATTGACAAGTATGACAAGTAGACTGTCCCACCTCTAGGGTAGATCCACCCATCACTGAACCCTTGCTTATCAACGAACACTTTCCAATATATTCCTTATTCCTTAACCAAATTGAGCAATTTTTGTGTGATTAGAAATGCAAATTACGGGTTATAAATATTCTTTAAACGTCAGAAATAAAGGAGCAACACAGGACAAGAATGAGTGATAGTTTGCTTCAATTTTTTTGAAAAATAGCTCTAGACCTCTCTCTAGTTCTAGCCTCCTATCTTTCTCATTTTTAGTCTGATTTTAGTGATTTAAAATGTGATGGGTGCGCCAATTAGGGCTTTATAAAACTTCTTCGTATTTCAAAGGCAAAGCTACAAAGATGCAATGATAAAAGATCTTAAGCTTGAAATCCTAATTTGTTTTGATTTAGTCATCACCAAACATTGAACCCCTTTACATCAAACACCCCATGTTTTTCCCATTCCTTCATCGAATTGAGAGATTTTTGTGGCGTTGGAATAGCTAGGCATAAGGTTAAAAATATTCTTTGAGCTTTAAAATCGGAAGAACAATGTGTGAGGATTTAACTTCATTTGAGTTCTTAAGTGTTTGTCCATCAACCTATCTACCATACCTTACCCAACCTCCATGAAGAAGATTAAACTCATTGAAGTGGTAACCTATTTTGTCTACGCCTGTTAACCCCTCCCTTAAAGAAGCCTACAACAATAACCCATAGCTTTGGTGTTGCTCCCACCACCCTACCTTAAACTTTGCATTGTAGAAAGGAAGCCGGCCTTGGCCACGATCACCTTCTTGCTTTGCAAATCTTTGCATTATAGCTTGATTCGAACCATACCTCGTTTTTCCTTTCATCGATGTCACACATTTTCATGGACATTTTGCAAATGCCTTTGATGGCATCATTAGCAACTTCACATACATATACTAGTTCAATGCCATTGTAAGGGAATAAAGGGGAAAAAATGATGAAATCTTGGTAAACTTTATTAAACAAAACACCTAGTAAGGGGGAAAGGAAGGACAAAGAACGAGGACCCATGTCCGAGGCAATAACACATAAACCCAAAGGGGGTCACAAGGGGGCAAAGGAACAAATCATGTTCCAAGACCCCCACCAATCGCAAAAAACATATTAGAAAAAGAAAGGGAAAAGATTCTTAAAAACATAATAAGCTTAGAAGAACCTTCACTTGCAACGACAGCACGTTTCAAAATAGAGAGGACTTGCACTTTTTGAAAAGTTGTGGACATTTTTTGCCTATAGAAAGCACGTAAAACCACCAAAGGAGGACCATTGGTGCCTTTAGCTAATCATACTTTGTTAGTGTATCGATGGAGAAAATCATCCACGTGTTGGTGTAAGTAGTCCAAAACCTCTATGGCAAGGGGAAGAAATGTGTATGTCAAATGTTAATCATGGTAAAGTCCTTCCTTGCTTAAGCCACCACCATCACAACCACCTCGCAAGATGAAACAGCTCAAGAGACCAAGTATACTCAAGTGGGGTCAATGATCAAGGTGTGAATGCCATCGGTTGATAACATGATGTTGTTACTTGGTGAATGGTAGAGATTAAACAAGGTAGAATGTGACCAAGAGAATGGTAGAAATTCAAAAGGTAGAATGCAAAATGGCAAGTTAGTTAGATAGGATGAAAACATTTCATTAATTTCATGATTCAAATTAATTTTGGATGGAAAAGATTTAGGATGTAGTTCTAGAAGTTGAAGAGATTGAGAGATTTCTTTTTTACATAGAAAAAACTTCGAGAGTTGTTGGAGAATAAAATAAAGAAAATGAGTAGTTTAAAGTTTTATTAGGTTTCGAACCACATAATATCTTATTTTTCATTTTGGATTTTTACACTTTATATTATAGATGTTTGATATATTCAATTTTGAGTAAAGAAAGTAGAAAAATATTAATGAGGAAACAATGAAAATACTTTGAAATTGTTGTGTTTTTCTAATTGAATTATAAGTCTTAATCACATATTTTGATTATTGAGAATAATAAAAAATATGGGAAATAAGGAAACAATAACTATAATAATAAAAAATGTGAATACAATCTATAAAAGAATTAGAATGAATAAAACCATAAATTATGAATGTTATAAGTATTTTTGAAAGTATAATTTGTATTATTTTTTTAGTAGGCAAAAAAAAAATTGGTTAGAATTTGCGTTTACCAGATGTTAATTCGCCAATGAGAAGACTAAAAGGAAAGGGGGTGGAAGGACATGGGTCTGTTCACATGAAACATGAAACCTTGTGTTTCTTGTAATGGAGGTGAAGCCATTTCAAATCACATCATGGGATGCAGTCCATTCCCCACTATGGGAGTAATGAAAAAGGTGGGTATTTACTAGATCTAAAAGTTAGCCACAAATGCAATGGGTCACCTTGAAAGCCAATGGATGGGGGATGCCCAACCTAGTGCACAAAGCAGAGGAGAAAACATCAAAGGGTTGGTGGAAAGGTGGAATGATTAAATAAACAAAAAGTCAAACACTTGCCCCTGGGCCCATGCAAGACTTTAAATGTGCACGGTGTGAATCAAAAGCCATGTCAAAGATGATGTTGGAGAAATAATGGTCATGCAATTTGTTTAAAATGCTTTGTTGAAGCCAATTTAATCCCCTTTCAACAAATTGCATGAAAGGAGGAATGCATGCCACCATGTTTAGGGGAAAAAGCTCATGCACCAACTTCAAATGGGTTCAAAAGGGGAGTGGATTGGAATTATTGATATTTATCACTTCAAATGAGAACATGCAATGATATGGTAAGAACTAATAATGATGATAGGTGCAATAAGTGCACAACTCCTTAGATAGGCCACTAGTGCAATGAATTTTGTGAAAATGAGGTCGATCCCCCCATGAGAGATGCGAATAGTAACTTGTTGGCATATTAAATGGGCTTGTAGGCAATCCAAAGAGCCTAGGCCCAAGAGTCTCCCAAAGACCTTCAAGATGTTTGAGTCAAAAAAGGTGAACTAATGCCAAAAAATAGATGAAAGAGGGAAACAATGGAGTAGGTAGGAGGGTCTTTGGGCAAAACACTAATAGAGGATCCCAAAAGCAACTTGGACATCCTTTAAACCTCAAAAGTGCCTTTGCAGGGCAAACATTTTTGTTTAATTCATCCTACAAGAAAACAAAAAAACGGAAGCAGACCCAAATGGGACGCCCAAAACCCTGATGCCATTTGATTAACAACAAAAATCGATAAAAGGAAAAAAACTAAAAGGTAGACTAGAAGGCAACCAAACCCAACACTTGTGGGGCTGGATTAGAAGCCCCACAAAGCCAATTGATAAACAAATTGTCAATGGCAAGATGAACAATATAGGTTGATCCAATGATATGAGTGTGTTTGCAAGGTAAGGGAAGATACTATTGGAAAGTGCACTTGCATCACTTCAAAACAAAGTTTGACATCATTTCAAAAAATGTTTTGTTTGACAAAGTGGCAATTTTAATATTTTTGGGGTTCATAAACGATAGAAACAATAACTAACCATTTTGGATCAATTGTGTAAGGCATTTGTTGTTAAAGAATTTACAAACTACTAAACAAATTGTTTTAGTGAAAGCATGGTCTTGCTTATCCAAGTACAATTTAGATCACACATATCATAAGCAACATGTAAATTGTTGTTGGACATTTTTAAGAAAGTGATAACCCTAGTTTTGCATCAAGGCATCACATTTTGAACAAAAATCCATCAAGCCAAGATACAAAATATGCTTCGTCATATATCAATGTCTAAAGATCATCAAGGTGCAAACACCCTAACAAAAAACCACACCTATTGCTTAAATGGATTGTTTAAAAAGTAGTGGTTTTGCTTACCAAGATGATGTGGTCAAGGCCATAATTGGTTATAGGAGGTGATGAACTAAAAATTGATGATTTTTACAATGTCCATAAATATTCACAACAAAAAGTTAAATTGTGTGAAGGTGTGGATAATGATTGTTCATGCCAATATCATTTTCGGGGCATTTCAAGTTATTGTAAAAAAGAAATCAAATAGGAAAAACACTAGTTAAAATGTTTTAAAAATGCTTTTGAATCCATATTAATTATATTCTATTTGAAATTGTTCCACATGTTTTAGTAATATATTATAAACATTGTCACGTAAACACATTACAACTTGCAACATTAGCATAAATTTTGAGACTCAAACGTGAAAAACCAAGTTCTCATGCACAAATCATGTTGTCATCATTCCACTACATACATAAACAATGACCAAGTAGCACAAACAGTAAACAAGCAATCTAGACAATGAAAAAGTGAAACTGAATGCTAAATGAGAAAGATGAAGATGGTAGCCCAAATGTAATGGGTGTGCATGAGGTACTAGGGTTTTGTGACTTGAATAGTAGGGCAAGATGATGACACTTGAAATTGGCTTTTGCATTTAAGGTACAATGACATGGATGATGCACATAGGTTGGTGACGTTCTAAAGATGCAGCCCAAAAACATTTTCTATCAATAAATATTAGCAACAGCCATGAGCACAACTCAAAATGAATATTAAATTGTCTAACATCAAATTGCTTAGGTTGGTGTTTTTTCAAAAAAATAAAATGGGTAAAATTTTGCCATATTTTGACCATTACAAGTAAAAGAGAACATTTTATTGCAAATTTCTTGCTCTATAAAAAAATTGCCAAACTTATAAGAAGAATTTGGTTGGTGGGGGGGGAGTTTTGCCACAATTTAACACATGTTTTAATTTTGGGACAAATTTTCTACAGTTTCTATTTTTTTACAAAGTTTTCACCAATCAATATTAAATTTTGTTTTGAATGATTGATATCCATGCTACATCAGAAAACCAAAAAGAAAATACAAACACCTGACATTCCACATTTCGCTGGTCAGATCTTGCAACATGAATATTAGTATAATGAGAATTCATGATAATTAGTTTATAGCATGAGTATGTAGTATGTACAATGAAGGTGGTTCCTTGACTTCACATATCAGTCTAATTCGATGTTCAAAATTTTGAAAATTTAAATATTGAAAGAGTATGTGCATTGTGTATGTTTAAGGTAGTGTACACCCAAGTGCATGTAACAATATTTATATTTGGGCTGAGAGGACATTGATCCAACATTGAACAACACCCATAACTTTTCTTTTGAATCCATTGATGAGGGAGCTTCTTCCAACTTTCCAACTGAATTTGGGAAGGATGAATTTTCAAATAATAACCTAATTTTAGGTCTAATTAACAAGAAAATGTCCACATTGTTGTTTAAGGAGGAAGGGTTCAATTGAAGAGCAACTGCATTCATGGTCAGTATGTGACCTTGCAAATTAAAATGAAAAAAAATCAAAACATCCTAGTTTGTTTCAGTAAAATGGTTTTGACCACTGTTGTGGGTGTAAATGGTTTGAGACTTACACTATGTGTACGTGCAAATCTCATAATGAAATTTAGCTACACTTTGTGGAAATGTAAGTGTATAGTATCCATTTACATTCATGTAAGTGTAAAATCATGTAAATCTATTTTATACCATGTAAAACAGTGTAAATGTAAAACAAATACACTTATATGATTTTACATGACTTTATAGGACAATGTAAGTGTAAGATATTGTCAAAAATATGATTTTTATTTGAGAAGGGGGGGCTTTTATGAATTTCTTGGTGATAGGCCATTTAAAAAAAATGGTGCATTGCAAAAAAAATTAAAAATCATCAAAACATGCACAACCAACTCATTAATATGGATTTGCAAAGAAGTATGGTCCTTATGGGTATAAAACAAATACACTTACATTTCCCAAAACATTTACAGGGAACTGTGTAAGTGTATTTAACAAATATTAAAACTGGGTTAATGTAAATGTGAATGAAAATAGAATAAAATAAAATAATACACAATAATAACATGTGTGTAAAAAGTTCCAATGTGTAAGTGTAAATGATTTACATTTACACGAGATTTACAAGTTGTAATACAATTATTGACACTTGCACACATACACAGTGGCTCTGACCCAACATTTTAACACACAGTCGAGCCTGGTGAAGGCACAGCAAAGCCTCACACCTGCGAGAGAAGAGTGTAAGAAATATGATCTAACTACTATTCCCTATTTCTGATTGGTCAATAATAATGATTGTTGGAGGTGATTTGCTATTAGAAGTCTCTCATCTATTTGCATTTGCAGTCCTCAGTTTTAATTTCATATGGGTGGGGTGGAGAAAAAGTAAATAACTAAACTTGGATGTGAGAAATATTTTTGCAGGGTCACACATTGTACACCACTCAGAGATGCTCTAAGCTCCAGTATCCAAGGTTCTGTGTGTGTGTGGGGGCTTATATTGGAATTCTTTGCCTGACCTGTGGACTCTACAGTTGGTTACCATGCATGAAATTATGTTGTAATGATTGCCAGATCTGAAACAGGGCCCTACTTCAGATAGAAACAATGCCTGTAATTTAGGGCACGAGCCCGGGGAGGGGGGGGTTTTCCACATAATGTGACAAAATGCCCTTTACTCAAGGTGACAAACAAAAGAGACTTGAAGCCCCCTGAGTTATATTTTGTTATGCACTTGCTTTGCCATGTAGCGGGTTTTCGCATAATGTAACAAAACACGGCCCCACACAAGGTAACCAACAAAGTACTGGAAAACCCACATGAGTTATTTTTCCGTTTGTCGTCTTGCCATGTACATCCAGATGCCAATCATGCAAGAAGCACTGTGCAATTATGGTACACTGTAATTTCTGAACATTCCTGGCAGTAGCAGCAGCTGTGAAACCCATCAGGATTCATAAACCCCAGGAGTAAGTAATAGTAGAAGTATGGTAAGTAATGTAATGAACCCTTAAGAGGGGGGGGGGGGACTACAACCGACATCATTTGCCAACATTCCAAACCCTGTAAGCAAAAATGGTCATGAAATACTGGGTTTAAAGATCATGAAAACCCTAAAAACCCAAGAGACAAGATTGGGAAGCATATGTTCAAACTTTTAGCACAAAACCCCTAATCAAAGTTTTAGTACCAAAAGACCCTAATCAAAATTTGAGTATAAAAACCCTAATCAAGTTTTAGGTACAAAAACCCTAATCAATTTTTAGGTTCGAAAACCCGAATCAATCTTTAGGTTCAAAAACCCTAATCAAATTTGAGGTACAAAAACCCTAACCAATTGTAAAGCATACTTAGACTCGGTAAACCCTAAATCTGGATGATCTCGGTTTTCCAAATTTGCTGTAAAAGAGGGCTTGACTCTTGAGTAGTTAATGTTTTTACTGGTTTACAAGGAAAGCTTTTAGAACAGCTGTCAAGTGGGGAGCATCCTTCTTTGCCATTATCCTTTCCGGGGACAAAAATCACTGTATAATATTTTGTTGGTCAAAAGGAGGACTCAAAAGAAAGAATGTTGTACCTAGTACATACAGGCCAGATATGGATTCTGGAAGCCTCTGGAGGCCCTGCAGGCCCCAACTGCCCCTACGGTCCATCCATAGGGTAAAATTGTTCTTCGAAATGGACGGAGTGCCTATATGTCTCTGAAAAGCCTCATTCGACACTTCTCACGAAATAACCATCCCTCAAGTGTCAAAAGACTTGGGCGGACAAAAGGAGGATACGGGGATTTGGCGAGGCCCTTTGCCAATAGACAACAGACCTTATCGTTTGTCTGTTGCTGACTCCTTGGCCATTGGAATTCAAGAAACGAATTTACTCGGATTGCCCGGTGCTGGAATCAGATCTAAACTCTCTCGATTTGCCCAAAGTCAAGCCGTAAAAGAGCCCTCCTTCATCAACAAAGGTCGGCAAATGGTACCATGATGATAATAACTTGTTGTTCGATGACCTATTCATACTACCCGATTCTCATTTGACAAATCTCTTTTGACTCAATAAAGTGTTATAGTAGTAGGGTGCATGTGACCTACTCCTTTTGCATGGATATATACAATTTATAATGTATCATCATATGTGCCTAATTGATGCCCCTTTTTTTTATTGGGCTACACAACACTAATTTTCCGTACCCTAAACAATTTCTTGTGAACTTTCTCTCGCAGGGTCGAAGTTCAACTCAAGAGATAGTAATTTCATACATTTTCAGCTTGACATATCTTCTTAACATGCAACGGCTTTAATAATATTTCCTAACTGAATGTGTTTTAACTTGACATGGCCTTTGGGGGCCCAAAACCCCATGGTTTAGTTTTCATTGTGCCTAGGCTAACTACCAATAACCGGTTAATCTCCTATTTCACCTTCTATGGATGCCCAAAAGAATTCCTATGAATGGAATGATTTTGGTAAAAGGAAATTATTAGGTGTAGCTTACAAGATGATCGATAGTGTCATTTTGTAACAATTGCATTTGTCTATGGGAAAAAATAGAGTTTAAATGTGGCAAAAGGAAAAAAAAAAAAAAAGTATTTTTGGAGATTTGCTGATTTTTTCAGAAAAAAAATGTTGTGACACAAAATATTCACTTTTTAGTTTTATTTTTTTCATTTTGGAAAAAAATTGCACCAAAAACAAAGCATGCTGATAGTAATATCTTGAAAATATTGGATTATGTAATTTTAACAAACTCAATAAAAGCCCAACAAATAATTGAGATGAAAATGATTAGAGGTTGACACAATTAAAATTATGACATGTTTAACTGTAAAAGAAAAATCACAATTTTGTGCTTCATGATTCAACACAATCAGTATGTTGATATTTTATGTACTGTGTTTGGCAATGGTAAATCCCATAAGATTGAGAAGACATGCCTAGAAACCAACAGAATAAGCATATTGAGTAAATTTTCATTTGAGTCAACGATTGATTCATGGGACCATGTCGGCAAACGAGCTCTCACAAGGTCTTGAAAGCCATAATGCAATGATGTTTCGCATGCTGCTTCGACATCTTTAGCAACATAGATTTGAGGCAGGTCTGATCAGAATCACGATGAAAAGGCATCAGATTCCATAGAATCAAGAGGGAAATTTCAACATTCCATCACTTTGGACGATGTTGGAAGTGGTTTACATTAGATGGACCATATCATGTACCAGAGTCCCTGAATTTTTTCCATAGATCCAATTGGTCATATGGGGTTGCTCAGCAGATTGCAGGTTGGAAAAGTGGGAAGTTGCAGCCTTTTTACATGGCTACAAGGCTAAGGCATGATGAATGTAGCTTCTTAAGCGGCCCTAGATGACACCATCTGGGGTTGAATAAGAGGAGGGTGGGCAGGTGCCAAAATTAGTCAAAATGATCTTGAGTTTCAGTTTACCACACAAGAAAGTATGAAGGAATCAACAAATTGTTTGTAGTAATTCGTTGACACTAATGTCGGATGGTTTTGGATTCTGGCTGGTTCTTTTGGTGGCCTTGGTCCAGTTTTGTGTAACTGGACTTGCAATATCAGCCTATATTGGAATCGTGCTACAAGCAGTCCTTCTTTTGGGAGGGAGGGAGGGAGGGAGGGAGGGGGAGAGGGTGACTCAATGTTTTTGGCAAAAATTCTTTTCTTTTCAAAAACTAGTCGCCAATTAAGTCAAAATCTGTCTGAGGAGGCTCGCCACTGTTGTTACTACAACATTACACAATTGGGAAAAAAGAAAACACTGCCTTCAAGGCTTGTACTGGAACCAGAATTATGGAATTACTGTTGTTGCAGTCTTTCTTCGGAATCAGTCAATAAAATACTTCTCTAAGAAAGGTGGCAAGCAGTCAATTTTTGTTTCATTTTTGACGTGTAACAGTACTGGCGAGTATCCCCACACAGATTCAGTCATAATTCGCCTAACTGGCGATACCTTTCTCCAGGAGCATTAAAAGTGTACATGTGGCGACTCGCTCCTCCAAAAGGGACGCAGTCTGACGAATTGATTTTAAGTAAAAAAAAAGGGGATTTTCGCCAGAAAATTTGGGCAGTGTCGCCTTTTGGCGATTTTTCGCCCCAAAAAAAGAACGCTGGTGTCAAGTATGCTTGCTGTATTTTTTTGTCACAGTGAAACCTTTAATTAATTGGATTGTGTTTAGATTCATTATAGAGTATAGTAGCTTCAGGGATTTTGGTACCTAGGTAATAGGTCTATTCTTATATGAGGATTTTTGAAAGATGATATTTTGGCTTCTGTTGGAACTTGAGATTAGTTATAGAGTTATAATATCTTGAAGGATTTTGGTTCTCTTAGAGGATATATATATATATCTATATATATATATATAATTAATAAATTAAACTTTGCATGGTGAAATATTTGAGCTTCCATAATTTTTCTTTAGCATTAAGATACTTTTTAATGTAAATGGCAAGGCCACAGTTTGACACACCCCCTTGTTTATTTAATTGGTGAAACAACATTCATATGACACAATTTATAATACTCAGCTCTGTGTACAGCAGTGTTTTGTTTTTAGGAATTTCAGTTTGTGGCTAAAGTGGTGATCATCACTAGGAAGATTTAGACAAATCTGGCAATAAACAGGAAATAAAGTAAAAATCTTTAATCATCCTTCTATTTGTTTGGCTACATGCAAAAACCACATATACGAAATCTGGTGATTTTTTACTCTTCCTTTTTTTTTTGCCCCTCACTTCCAGCAACTGAAAATGTCCAAAGTCACTTTTCATTTTGCATTTTTTACTTTTTATTTTGCTTTCCAGATGGTGATGTATTGGCAGGAAAAACAAAAGAGGTCGGTGTATAGTTGGTGGAATTGGACCTGTTTCCACCCCAGTTTGGGACTGAAATCATTTTTAAAAACAATGAACCAAGAGGGTTTAGTCATTTGAAGAACCAACTTCCCCACTGGAACACTTCAAAATTAACACTAAATGGTACAGGAACTGGAACCAGTGCTGGCTGGTTATTGAGTTTTGACCGGGGTTATCAGCCTGGTTATCAAGTTGGTTACTAAGAACCTACTGGCCGGTTAAATTGATAACTGCATGGTATTGAAATTTCAAAAATCTAATAACTTACACGGATGACCTGATTATCATCCAGGTAGGTTATCAATCTTAAAAATTAATATAAAAATAATAAAAACAGAAATTAAAAAAAATTAGACCATTATAATTTTTGAATGACGGACAGAATAATATATGGTTATGGATTTGTTATTTGATAACCTAATGCCTAACCAATGGTTAATACCCACAATTTTTGGACAACTGAAACCCAGAAGTTTTTCATAAAGTAAAGACCTGCCCAAAGACCTAGACCTTACCCACGGGGTGACAGGTTAGGGGTTGTCTTTAAAAAGGTTTTTTAAAGTAGCCTTTATGGCGAGTATCCCAAAAAAGATATAAAAGTAATTGGCAATATTAGACAGACTGCAAACTAGAAACCTGATCCCTGCTGTATCTAGTGACCTCTAGGTCATACAGAAGCAGCAGGGTTTTTTTAAGGATTTTGTGATGAAGCCCAGGTGGCGACAATCCAGAAACTAATTTAGCCAATTCTGGCTACATGCCAGATATGAAGTAGACAAAAACCAGGATCCTACTATGTTCTTGGCTACCTACTGGAACTTATTGCAGAAATCTGGTCATGTGAATTTTTTTCTTTTCGAAATTTGGCGAATTTGGACCATTTTTCCCATGAAAAATCCTTTGTATTATTGGTCGAAATCACATTTTTCAGGTCGAATTTTTGCGAAAATTCGCCAATAAAAAAAACACTGCACAGAAGTCAACAAAATCTGGCCACAGTGAACCAGGACCATCCACCGGATGCCCACTATTGCTAGTTGTGGCTGAACCTCAACTGGGTTAATATTTGGTTAAACTTTGGTAACCAATTCTGTAAGAAATAGGTCTCATATATAGGTAAATAGGTAGGAAAATAGGTAACTTGTAAGTAAGTAGATGGTTTATACATAGGTAAAGGGGCTGTTTTTATTACCTACATACTAACAACCTACCAACTGAGCTAACTACCATGGTTAGCTACAGAACTGGAACCCAACAGAAAACTGTTTCCTGACCACTTGCCATCCATCCTTCAAGGTGAGCTGGTTCACTGTGGCCACAAAATCTGAGAAAATGTTTTTTTAATTTCTTTTTCGAAAAAGTAAAAAAAAACCTCAAAAAAGAATTCATTCAGGCCTTTTGGGGGGGAAGGGGGGGGGGGGGAAGGGGGGGGGGGGGCTGTTTTGAAAAAAATTCACAAAGATGCAAAATTTAAACATAACAATACTCTTTAGGACCTGCCGGGACCTTTCACCTTGGTGGCGGGG